>Ga0075464_10000182_pt1 | contig 26664 bp, 32 predicted proteins | sample DEB19_08_DNA_5_FD_75068 | JGI IMG/M metagenome (GOLD analysis project Ga0075464, IMG submission 75068) | Aqueous microbial communities from the Delaware River and Bay under freshwater to marine salinity gradient to study organic matter... | ecosystem: Environmental > Aquatic > Marine > Coastal ...
CGTGATACTGCGGTCTCCCGTGGTGCTGTGGATGATGTAGCGAAGCAGCGCGGCGGGGGTGATGCTCCAGCGCGTGTTTTTATACAGGCCCTGCTTGGCGGTGCGCAGGGCGGTGGCGGTGATGACGCCGTTGTGGCAGAGGTCGTACATGGCATCCCGGCCGATGTTGAGGATGGAGGCTGCGTGCTCCGCGCTCATGGACTCCGAGGCATCCCGCGAGAAGCGGGTGATGCGCGGGTCAAGATCTGCGGAGGGAGAGGACATCAGGGGCGGGCTTGGGCGGTGGTGATGAGGAGCGGTGGTGTGAGGAGAGCAGGCGGCGGAGGTGGGTGGTTATCCCACGTGCGCGGCGGGCTCAGCGTCTGCGGAAGAGCCAGTTCTTGAGCAGGGTCAGGACTGGCAGGTCCATGGGGATGGCGGTGCGTGGGTTCAGCGGCAGCGCGAGATGCACGGCATCCGTGGTGGCGACGACTTGCGGCGCCAGATCTGGCAGCGTGTTGTCGCAGACACGGGAGTGCTCGCGGTGATGCTGGCGCTGCACGCGGCGTTCCATCGCTTCGCGCTGCAGCCGTGCTTCTGCTTCCAGCCAGGCCTGTGAGGCCTGAGTGTGAAGCAGCTGCTGTGCGGCTGCGGCTTGCTGCCGTGCCTGGGTGGATTCAGCTTCGAGCTGAAGCACGCGGGCGCGGAGGGCGCGGCATTCGGTGTCATCCTGCAGGAAGACCGTGGCCGGCTTCATGGTGCGTGCCGTTTCGGCAGCGGTTTGAAGACGGGCGCGGGTGATCGCTGCAGGTGGCAGGTTGATGCTGCGTTTGTGTTTGAGTGTGAGCATGTGTTTGGGCTTGGTGTGTGGTTTACCGGGCTACCGGCGTTTGCGGGAAATCAGGCGGCGGACTTGTCGGGAGAGAGCGGCTGGCTAGGCTGAGCGGATGAACTCATGGGAAGACATGGCGCAGCTGCTGGGGGTGGTGACTCAGATGCACCGGGAGGCGTGGGGCCTTCTGCCTGCGCCATTGGGAAGCCGATCTTCACCAGCAGTTGACGCAGCCGTTGACGAATGGTGCTCACGTCTGGCGGAACATCCGCTGGCAGAGCTGTGCCCTCCCGCAGAGCTGCGGCCCTGGCTGCTTGCCAGGCTGCGTGCTGCTGATGCGATTGCGCGACTACGTGCACAAGCATCGCAATCCCCTCCTCCTTTGAAAAATAGTACCATGGCGATTCATCAGCTGCTGGTGATCGGCTGGTATGTTCAGGGCCGTTAGATGTGGCAGGAAGCGAAGCCACCGGTGAGCTGGAATTGACAGGCGGGCCGAAGCAGTCTTTGAAGGCGCTGATGAGACCATCACGAAGTGCTACTTCACTGATGCCGTAGCCGTCATTGGAATGAGACTCGACTTTGCCGGAGATGATGATGACCCATTCGTAGCAGCCGCAGTCCGGATCTCCGACGATGAGCAGGCGGGTGCCCATGCAGTCATGCTCATGGATGATGCGGCAGTCCGACCATGGGGCGCTGTATTTAAACTGAGGGCGTGCGCCAATGATCTGCGGCACGGATGGGTAACGGGTGTTCATGATCAGGCGGCTTTCTTTTTGCTGGCTTGAACCGATGTGTTCAGCGTGGGCTTGACCTTGGCGGCGGCGGGCCAGGCGACGTTGCGCTCCTTCAGGAAGGCGGCATAGGCGTTGACCATGGTGATGCTCTCACGCTCGCCAGTGAGGACGCGGAAGACGTGGGATGGATGACAGCCATGCTCTCTGGCGAAAACGCAGGAGCCTGGGAAACGTGTAACCGATCCGAAAGGTCGGGATGGGCTAGGCTCTTTCAATTTGCGGGCGGTATTAATTGCGGGCATATTGAACCTTCTAAACTTAGAAGTTCATTCTTGCAAGATAAATTCCACTCCGAAGGCGATTTTAATCAACGGCTGAAGCAAGCCGTTGAGGAAGACTTGCGTAGCAAATCGAAAATCGCTGAACTGGTGGGGGTTCATCCCACGGTGCTGAGTCGGTGGCTGAAGAACGTGCAGCCTGATGCGAACAATGTGAAGCGTATCGCTGAGGTTCTAAACTTGAACGTTCATTGGTTGATGAACGGTGAAGGCAAGAGGCGTTTAGAGTGGGGGAGTTCGAGAGTTGAGGAATCACCTCCTGTGATGCAAGGCCAGAGTCCTGTGCCTCCAGGAGCGCTGCCGATTTACTGGATGCCCGTCATCTCATGGGCGCATGCCGGTGTCGCTTCGTCCTATGAGGAGATTCCATCGCACTGGCAGGAGCAGATTCCCATCGTGACAAAAAGTACGCGTGCATTTGGGCTTATGGTCGAAGGCGACAGCATGCGGCCGCGCTGCGAGCCGGGCGACATCGTCGCGGTGGATCCCGATCAGTCTCCGCGCAATGGATGCCTCGTTGTGGCCAAGCTGAAGAATGACGGTGTGGTGCTGCGGCGCTTTGTGCCGATGGAAGCGGAGCGTGTGAAGCTCATTCCCTACAACGAGCTGTACCCATCGGTGGAGTACAGCTTGAATGAATTTCACTGGATCTATCCAGTGCTGTCCACCGTGCGCAAAGAGATGTCTTAAATTCGAACCATGAAAACACTGCTTATCCTCTTCATCATCGCAGCAGCACATAACGTACGCGCGCAGACTTACGTCCCAAAGCCTGAGGCCAAACAATTGGGCAATGTGCCCGGGCGGTACGTGTTCATCGCCACGCACACGGGTGAGCTTTACAAAGAGGTGCAGATCATTCGATTTACGAACTATGATGTCTTCTTCACGCATACCAAGGGGATGGAGACCTTGAAGCTGGCTGACATGCCGGTGGAGATTCAGAAGGCCTGCGGCTTCAATCCTTTTGCAGCGGACTCCCCGGAAGTTTCAACGCCTACCAAAGCGGCTGAGAAAAAGCGGGCTGATGACATCGCAGCCATTGCCAAGTCGCCCGTCAATATTCGCATCGTCGTTTATGGCATTGAACGCGCTGGATCCACTCTCTGCGAAATCAATAGGATGACCCAGGTGAAGACGAACAAGCGAAATTTTAGCGGTGAATACATGTTCAAAGACGTGGAGTCCAAGACACCGGTGAAGGCCTATATTCTGGGACTCGGAGACAACAAGCCTGATGATGAGAAAGGCTTGATCAAGGTTTACCCATGCATGATTGATGATCCTTTTCACCCTTCGGTTTACGCCATGACTCCTGAAGCGGCTTATGAATGGCTGTCGAAGCCTAAGGCTGAGAGGTAGATTAAATCAAACGCCTTCAAGAGCCGCGCATCCGTGCGCGGCTTTTTTGTGTTCAAATTTCCAACGTTGGAAATGTGGGGCCCCACAAATTGGCAACGTTGCCAATTTGAGGAATCCCCAAGCCTTAACTGGCTGATCTGGCGCGGTGCGGTTGGGGTGTGGGATGGGAAGATGAAGCGTTGGCACCGGGGCGCTGGGGTCAGCGGGGCTGCACTTCATTCCAAGGGCTTGGTGATGAGGTGCGGCTCTACCCTCCGGCGCCGGTGCTTGTTGGATCTTCACCTTCACTCACGCTGCTCATGAAACTGCTCTGCCTCCTCGCTCTTGCTCTCCTGTTTGCCGCTCCCTGTGTTTTTGCGCAGGACATTGATCCTGCGATTCAGCAGGCCATTACCAACGCGCTGCCACCGGCCTATGCGGGTTATGGGGCGCTGGCCCTGGTGGTGATCGCCGCTGTGTTTCGCTTCCTGACCGCCCGCAAGAACGGGCTCAGTGTGGTGGAGGCGATTCTTGCCACCTTGAAGGGCACGAACGTTCCCACGAAGATGCCGTTGCTGATGGGGTGCCTGTGCATGCTCTCGCTGAGTTCGTGTGCCACAAGCTCGGCGTTGATCGCTTCACCCTTTGGCCGCGCTCTCATCGCCACGGCGGATCAGCTGGGCAAGGCGGTCATTGAGACTACTCAGAAGGTCGGGCTTGAGCAGATCATTCTGCAAGCCTCTGCCAAAGTGTCCACGCTTAAGGCCGAAGGCATCAGTGCCGATCCTGTGAAGGAAATCCTGCGAGGCTCGCAGATCTCCGCCTTCACCGATGTCATTGAAGCCGCTCAAGCGAAGTATGAGCAGCTCACGGGCAAGCGCTTCACACTGCCGAAGAATCCGGTGAAGGTGCTGTCGGTTAAGGTGCTGCCAACCGCCGCTGTGGAGCCGCGCCAGAACCGGCTGAAGCCGGTACTACAATACGAAGACGGCCCGGGCTGCATGCAGCTGGCTGAGAGGATCCCGCTGTATGGCGAGCGCGTGGCGTTCATGCTGAGCACTGGGGTGGTGAAGTGAGCGCTTATTTTTGGCAAGGGAATGAAGGCGCAAAGGAATGACTGAACTGAATCCGATCTTATGACAGCGAATCAACGCATCTATCAGGCCGCGCTCAAGTATCGCGGCATCTGTGAAGTACCCGGGCCGAAGAGCAACAAGATCATCCAAGGATGGATCAAAGAAGCCGCGTCATGGCTGGGGGATGATGTGGGCAATGATGATTCCAAGGTGGCGTGGTGCGGCTGCTTCCGGGGCCACCTCGGCACGGAGACGATGACTGGCACGCCTGCTGCGTGCTATCGCGCTGCGAACTGGATCAAGTGGGGCAAGGCCATCGACCCCAACAAACCCAAGACGTGGGAACAGGGAGACACGCTGATCTTCAAACGCGCTGGTGGTTACCACGTGACGCTGTTCGCGGACTTCACCAACTGCGGCCCGAAGAACGTGAACTGCCTTGGGGGCAACCAGAGCGACAAGGTCTGCATCGCTTCTCTTTCCTTGATGAACCTCCTCGGTGTGCGTCGTGCGCCTGATCTCTAACTCTTCTCATCATGCTCTCTCTGCGCCCCTTCTACTCGCCAAACCTGTTTGCGATCGCAATCAGTCTTGGCGCGATTGTCTGTGAGGATGAGCGCTGCGGGCGTGTGCACGGCTGGGTGTTCACGCTGCAGTTCAGCTGGTGGGGACTTGAACTCGAATACATGCGCTCATGATCACGCTCTACTATCACGCTCCCAAGGAACTGCTGCCGCTGGCCAGCAAAGCAGGCATGCAGTGGATGACTGCGCTGGGCAAGACGATGCAGAGTCCGGCTCTGGTGATGCTGGCGCCGGTGCCTTTGCGGCTGGCGAATGTAGTGATCAAATGGGGAGTGGTGGATCGTCGCCAGAATCCAGACCGTGTGGCGCAGCATGAGAAGCATGAAACGCGTTTGGATGCCAAGAGCACGACAACTCTGCACATCATCACTCTGGCGGATGATGTGAAATGGCGCATCAGCTGGTGGCAGAGGTTCATGGGGATCGGTGATGCGGATGCGCATGCCGCGCTGCTGCATGAGATGGGCCACGCGCTGGGCCTGCCGCACTCCGACCGTGAAAGCGATGTGATGGCGCCGGATCTGGGCACGACGGTCATCAGTGACGATGAAGCGCAGCGCTACCGTGCCTTTCTTTCCCCGCGTCAAAACACCTTTGCTCCGCCTTTGATTCCATGATGCTCGCTGGTTCACTCCCCGATATCTCCAAGGTGCCTGCGGACTTCACGCAGTGGTACATCATCCTGTCGTGCTTCTTCATCATGATCGGCATCCAGGTGTTCAACACGATCTTCAACGTGTGGGACAAGCGCCAGACGAAAAAGGCGGAGATCAGCGGGACGATTGAGAGCACGCACCCGGTGCGGCATGCGGAGCAAACCGACCTGGACGAACTGACGAAAACCGTCAATGCGATGCGCGAGGAAATCACCGCGCAGTTTCGCGAGGCGCAAAGGTCCGGAGAGAACCGCGTGGCGGCGATCACCTCCGACGTGAACGATCAGATGCGCGTGCTGGGCACCAACGTGGCCCGACTGGGCGAGAACATCACCGCGGCGATGGTCGACAACGCCAAGCAGGGCGCGGAGATCACCGCGCTGCAGACTGCCGACTACCGCCATGACGGCGCCATCCAGCGCATTCAGCAAAACATTGCCGACCTGATGCGGCACCCACCCAAACGCAGCGCCTCCTAAGCCCATGACACCGCAACAACACGAAAACGCCACCCGCGACTGGAGCCTTCCTTTGAGGCCCGTGATCCGCGAAACCATGCAGCTCAAACCGGACACCCAGTGGACGGCGAAAAGCCTGCATGGTCTGATCAAGGCCGATTACTCCGACGCCACCGAGGTGGATGTGCGCAACGCGCTGCTGTGGAACCAGAGCAAGGGCTTTGTCGATTACACCTTCAATGCGCAGTTTGAACGCGATGAATGGTTTCTCACGGAAAGGGGGAAGTCTCAGGAATGAGCACTGATCCCACACGCAAAGTCAATCCACGTGCCAAGCTCAAGCTGCTGCCTGAAGACATACAGGAAAAGCTTTTCGAGCAGGTTGAAAGCTCGACTCTTGAAGAGACGCTGGAGTACGTGCGTGAAGAACTTCAGATCACGATTGGCCGCACAGCCCTGGCTGACTGGGCGGCGTGGTATCGGCGGCGTGAATGGATCAAGGATGCTGAGAGTGATGCCGCTGAGATGGAAGACATGCTCAAGCGCAGCGGCCTGCAGCTTGGGCCTGAAGCGATCTCTGCCGTGGCTAATGCGGTGTTCTTGAATCGTGCCTCCAAGATGGGAGATGCCAAAACCTTCGTGGCCACTGCCGGCGTGATCCAGCGCAGCCAGGAGCTGCAAAGCAGCCAGAGCGCGCACAAGGACAAGATGGAAGTGGCGCACAAGAAGCTGGAGCTGCAGCAGCAAGATCAGGTGCGCAAAATGAAGGAGCTGGAAATGAAGGTGGCCGAATTTGAGCGCAAGGAAACTGAGACCAAGGATGACCTGAGCAATCCCCAACTCACCGAAGAACAACGCGCAACGCGGATGCGTGAACGCTTTGGCGTCTGACCCATGAGCAAGTCCACAGCACAGCGTGATGCGATGGAGCGGCTGCGGGGGAACCCGGAGCCCAAGGCTTCCTTGAAGCACGCGGATCTGGCGTGGGAGAAGCTCATGCGGGCGGTGGCCGATGCGCTGGCCTGGCCGAATGCGACGGTGAGCGCGAAGATCGAGGAGCTGAAGCAGATCTTTGAGCGGATCAAACCCGGGGAGAACTGCAATGGCTGGGTGAATCCCTTCCCGCGTGATGACCCGCGATCGCTGATGAAGCAGTACCAGTTCGTGAGCTTTTGCGACACGCATCAGTTCATCATGGACATCTGGAGCCGCCAGACGGGCAAGGATCACACGCTTGCCCTGGTGGCCTCCACAGACTGCTACTCACGCAAGACGCAGTGGACGATTGCGGCGCCGTCTGAGCGGCAGTCTTTGGAGTCGCTGGAGAAGTGCAAAGACATGGTCCTGGCGTTTGGCGATGTGATCGCCGACTTCCGTGAAGAGCGCGAGCACCCGGAGGCGCTGATCAAGAGTTCGATGATCACGCTGCCAAACGGGTCGCGGATCCGCGCTGTGCCGGGCATGCCGCACACGGTGCGTGGTCTGACATCCAACGTGGGCATCACGGAGGCGGACTTCCTCGAACAGCCGAAGGAAACCATGCGCGCCTTGCTGGGCTCGCTGGCCAATGAAGAAGCCGGCAGAAAGAACATCCGCCTCATCACGACGCCGAACGGCAAGAACGGGATGACGTACAAGATTTGGAATGATGCCGAGAGCATCTACTCCAAGCGGCTGGTGACGATCTGGCATGCGGTGTGCATGGGCCTGAAGCAAAACCCGGCCGTGCTAGAGAAGGCGCTGGATGATCCGGAGGGCTGGGCACAAGAGTTTCTGTGCGAGTGGCTGGACGGCAGCGCGGTGCTGCTGAGCTATGAGCTGATCCAGAGCTGTGAGAGCTTTGAGGCCAGCGAGTTTTGCAGCGTCGAGGAACTCGCAGCGCGGCAGCTTTCCAAAGTGGCCGGGGTCGACTTCGGGCGCATCAGTGATCCCACGGTGATGACCATCGCCGAGAAGGGCTTGGATTTGCGCCTGGTCAAACACATTGCACGGCTCAAAGGCATGAGCACGCCAGACCAGGTGGAAGTGCTGCTGCCCTATCTGCGGCTGTGTGATCGCATCTGCGTCGACTACACGGGGCCGGGCATCGGCTTTGGTGACATGCTCGTCAAAGAACTCAAGCGGTGGGATCCTGAGAAGCATGAGTTTGGCAAGGTGGAGCTGTGCACCTTCACGCTGCCTTTGAAGCGGCAGATCTTTCCGGCGCTGCGGCTGGCCTTTGAGCGGCGGCAGTGGCGGATCCCGGTCAGCATCTGGCTGCGTGAGGATCTGCACTCGATGTCGCAGGTGATCACCAACGGGCAGTACAACTACAAGGCACCGCGCAGCGATGACGGCCACAGCGACGGCTGCACCTCGCTGGCTTTGTGTGAGCGGGCGGCGGGCGGTGAGAGCAGTCCGTTTGGTTTTGAGTCCACGCCGCGAGACTGGGAAGGCGGGCGGGAATATGAGAGTGAAGGGAGCCGGGGGCGCAGCCTGATTCTTTGAGCCGGGGCATCGGGGAAAACCTGACCTTGGCACCAAACGGTCAGGAAGGCTTAAACACCCCCATTCCGCTACTCTGACGCCACCCACCCCCCGAAAACGCGCCAGATACCGCTTAAAAACCCGACAGACCTCTTAAATATCGGGAGTGTGATGCCGGGAATGCGGTTGGGGCATTTCGGGCCGGGGTCGGGGTCGATGCTCCCCGGGGCTCGGTTTGGGCTCTGAACACCTTATTAAGACGGTCTTAACTGGCTGATCTGGCGCGGTGTGGTGGCAGAAACGGTGAGCGATTGAATGGGCCTTGAGCACCACCGACGCCATCACTGAAAACCTTGCACTGAGCTGGAAGCAGCAGCGGTTCAATCCGCTGCAGGGTGTGACGCCTCCAGGGGTGGCATCCATACTGAACGGGTTTGATCGGGGTATGATGCGTGAGGCGGCCCTTGTCTGGGATGAGATGATTGAGAGGGATGATACTCTTTCGGTTTGCGTTCCCAAATACATCGACCAGGTGTCATCGCAGCCTTGGGACGTTTTGATTGGTGAGGAAGTGCCCGATGAACTACATGCAGAGGCGGAGCGCCATCAGTCCGTTTTAAAACACTTCTATTCCAATCTTGGTTATGAAGATGCCTTAGATCGAAATTTCGAGGGTGATATTGAGATGGTGATCCGCCGCACGATTCAGGCCCGATTCTATCGTTACAGTGTGCAACGCATCATCTGGCAGCCTTCTGTAGATGGCATTACGGCCACTGCTCGTTACTGCAATCTTGCTTTGTTTGACAATACGACCGGTAAAATTCGCTGGTCGGGTGTGGAAGGTACGACGCCGGGCCAAGAAATCACCGACCCAGAAAACTGGCTCATTGCCGCCAGCGACCGGTGTCTGATGAAGGCACTCTCCATCTGCTACATCTATAAGCGCCTGCCGATGCAGGACGCGCTCAACTTCTGCCAGCGCTTTGGGATTAATGCGGTGCATGGCGAGACCAGCGCGAAGCCAGGCTCCAAGGAATGGGACGAATTTGTGCGGGCGCTGCGGTGCTTTGCCAATGATATGACCATCGCCACAACTTTGGGCGACAAGTTCAACATCCTCGAAAACCCTGCTGCCAATGGTGAGCAAGTATTTGGCTGGGTCATTGAAGTGATGAAGCGGGCAATGGTGACTATTTCTCTCGGCAGCGATCTTAAAACCATGAGCCGTCAGGATGGCACAGGGGCCAGTTTGCAAGCTGATGATGGTGATTTGATGACAGCAGCAGGATGTCGCTTTGTGACGGGTATATTCAACCGTCAGCTCGACCGCCGCATCATTGAAGACCAGTTCGGCACCGGAGTGAAGCCGCTGGCGTTCTTCAAGCTGATCCCGCCGCAGAACGAAGACGCGGAGCTGGAGATGAAGATTGACGAGCACGTGACGAAGCATGGCGTCGTGCTGGATCCCGATGACGTGGCGGAACGGTTCAACCGCACGAATGCCGGCAAAGGTGACAAGGTGCCAAGCAAGGCACCTGTGAAGTCTAAGCCCGTTCCCCTGGCGGATGCTGCCAATGAAGCACTGAACGCGCTGGAGCGCAGCGAGCTGGAAAGCTTCAAGCGCGGCACTGACAAGGACAGCGCGCCGTTGATCCGATTCCTCAAGCCGGTGGTGGATGCGCACGGTGCGGACGCCACGCGCAGCTCACTGCTCACACTGCAAGCCAACCTCGATCAACTGGAAACCGAAACCATCGACCAGGGCGCGAGCACGCAGGCCCTGGAGGTCAGCGTCGCCACCGAGCTGCTGCGCGCCCTGGCTGGTGCTGCCTGAACATTCTCTGAACCCGATCTTATGAAACGCACCTCCATCCTTCAAATCATCCTCACCAGCATTGCGAGGCCTTCACGCAAACGTGTGTTCATGGCCGCCAATGACGCCACAGAGCCGGAGATCATGGCCGTGAATGATCAGTCCTTCGGCGTGGAGACCGGAGGCGTGATGATTGTGCCGTTCCAAGAAAAGGAGGTCAATGTCTCCATCGGTGGCCGGCAGATGCGCGGACTGCAGCGCATCGACGCGGAAGCAGGCAACTCCATGGCGGCGGATCTCGGCAGCCTGGCGAGCAAGTTTAAGCGGCTGTTTGTGAATCCGCCGATCTTCAGCGGGCATCCCTTCCATCCCAATGCCGAGGTGGCGAAGAAATATCCCGATCGCAAACTGCGCGGATCCATTGTGTCGATCGAAGTCGCCAATGAGACCGTGCGACTGATCCCCAAGTACAACAAGCTGGGCAAGGAAGAGGTCGAAGACGGTCAGCTTTTGTTTCACAGTCCGCAGTGGCGCATGGAACCTGTCATGGCCGCCAATGGTGCGCAGGAAATCAAAGGCGGACTGCCCGTGTTCAGGCCGGTGTCATTGCACAGCGGCGGATTGACCAATGATCCCAACCTTGAAGTGCCGCCCGTGATGGGGGCCAATGATGCCGCAGGCGGCAGCATCGACATCAGCAAGCTGCTGGCGCCGTTCATCGCAGAAGGCTTCATCAAGGCCGATGATGACGAAGCCATGATGCTGGGGGCGATCAACGCCTTTGTGCAGGACATCAAGTACGCCCGGGAGCGCAAGGCGCAGATGGAAGCGGATCTGCTGCGCCTGAAAGCCGCGCAGCCGGATGCGGCCAATGATGCCAGCTATGAAGTGCTTCTTGAGGGGCTCTTGAAAAAGGTGGAAGTCATGGCCGCGAACGAAGCCACGGCCGCCAATGAGAAGGCCGATGTGGAAGCGCGATTCAAGGCGGCACGCACCTCACGTGTCAGCGCTGCCGTGGCAGATCTGATCGAACGCGGCCATGTGACCAATGCCAACGCTGAAACGCTGCGCACCGAACTCATCGAAGCCGCGAATGAAGAAGCGATCGATGAGCGCCTGCAGGAGCTTGCCAAGACGAAGCCCAGGCTTGGGCTTGGCGGTGGCCCAACCGATGCGCTGAAAGGCGTCAAGAAGATGGTGATGGCCGCCAATGAGCAGAGCGAAGGCAACCGCCTGCGCACCGAGGCCGTGCATGCCTGCCTGCGTGAAATCACCCAAGGCAAAGCCGCGCAGCCCGGAGACCAGGAGAAGGCCTGGAACCTCGCCCGCAGCCGCAATCCCACACTCTTTGCCTGACCTACATGAGGCGGGCAGGAGTGCCCGCGCTCCCCTCCCAATCCCCGGCGCACGCCGGATCAAACAAACCGCAACCGTAAACACACACACATGAAATCGAAACGCTACATGCGCAATCAACTCACCGGCGTGCTCGCAGTCTTCTGCAGCGCTCTGGCCATCGCCTCCCAGTGGCTCCTTGGAGCTTCATCCAGCTGCCTTGCTGCCAACACCTATGACGCCGCTGTGGACATTCACTGCGAGTCTTTGACCCGCACGAATGATGCCGCTGTCTCCACGCGCCATCTCCTGTGGAAAGAAGGTGCCACCCCCGGCAAAACGGTGGCTCTCTGCGGCGCTGCCAACGCACCTCTGGGAACGGTGGACAACATTGAATCCGCCACGGGCGCATACCAAAAAGTCATTCTGCTTGGCAAAGAGCAGACGGTCAAAATGGTGGCATCCGCAGCCATCGCCATTGGCGCGAATGTTTACACGGCGGCGAATGGCAAGATCCAAGACGCCACCACGCTCACGGCGGGATCCTACTATCATGTGGGACGCCTGCTCACTGCGGCTGGCGCTGATGGTGATGTGGTCGAGGTCGAGAGCATCGTGCCAAGGAAAGTCAACGTGGTCGCCAACGCCGCCAACCTCGCGACCACGCAGGCTGCGATGCTGGATGGTGCGATCGTCATCGTCCTTGGTGCTTGATCCGCCTTTTCCTAAACCCTCACGGATCTCTGAATTAGCAAGCTGACCCCACGCCCCGACTGCCTGCCCTCAATCACGAATCCTTCTTCTCCATCCTCATGAAATTCAATCTCTCCTTCATCGTGCTCGCATCCATGTATGCACAGCGCGCCTTCTCCAGCGGCCCGATGGCCGTCAATGAACGCAGCTTCACCAAAGACCCGGGCATGGATGCCTCCAAGTCCGGTGAAACCTACGCCGCCAATGATGGCGACATCGAGGCCGCCTGGAAAAGCGGCAACGAGTTCACCGCCGCCAATGATGGCAATCTCAGCGCCACACCGATGGGCCTGAGCCAGGCGCTGTCACAATACGCGGCCGGCGTCTCCGACTCTGAGAACCTGCAGGCGCTGCTTGACCGCATCGCCCCGCCCACACCTGTGGGTGCCATCCGCTTCACCTACGGCCTCGAAACCGAGTCCGAGGAATTCCAGAAGCGCACGCTGGCCAACATCACGCGCCCTGTGCATGGCGAGTTCCCAGAACTCAAGATCACCGGCTCTGAAGCTGAAGGTCGCTGCAACAACATTGGTCTGGTATCCTATCTGGACCTTGACCAGGGCGGCGCACTTCCGCAGATGCAGCAGCTCGAAGTTCAGCGCCTGCGCAACATCATTCTGCGCAGCCAGATTGCTGATGCGCTCGCGCTCATTGACGCCGCCGCCAGTGCCGACACCGGCATGAACTGGGGTGCTTCTGGTGCGGATCCTGACAGCGACGTGGATGACATGGTCGATGCCGGTGGCCGCGCTTCTGGTGTCGACAACAACATCGTCGTCTTTGGCCGTGGCAGCTTCATGAAGCGCCGCCGCAGCTACCGCAAGGAAAGCCGCACGAACGGCGGTGAGCATGCGATCCTGACCCCCGACCAGCTGCGCGATGTGTATCAGGTGGATGATGTCATCAACCTGCGCACGCTTTACCGCAGCAGCAGCACCGCAAACACCGCGCTGCTCGACAACACGCTCTACACCTATGATGCGCGTCCGGGCCTGTCCCTCAAGGACAGCAGCAACATCAAGCGCATGACGTATGTGGCCGCAGGCGGCGCAACCCGCGTGTGGATCACGGTGGGCACGCACCGCGTGAAGATCACCGTGGACGCCTACGCCGTGAACAAGATCACGCGCAGTGTCGGCATCCGCAAACGCGCTGTCACGTTCAGCTAAGCTTTGAGCTAAGCGTTCAAACCCTGCGCACTCCGTGAAAGCGGAGTGCGCAGTCTTGAGCGAAAGCCACATCAACGCCACACCCACCCACCACCGCCATGATCAACAAAGAAACCATCGACGAACTCAAGAAAAGCCACTCTGAAATCTTTGCCGCCAAGATGAGCGTGCTGAAAGATGAGCAGGTGGTGGCATCCGTCATACTTGCGCAGATCGAGCAGGACAAACTTAATCCACCGGAGAATGCTGCGAAGAATACGGTGCGCAGTGCCGCGGCGGTGGTGATCACCCACATCGAGCGTGCTAGTCTTGCCAAGGGTGAGCTGGATAAAGTCGTGCAGTCTGTTCTTGCTCAATTTCCAAGTCTTGACCTCAGCGATGTGCTGAACTTGCAACTGCCAACAGCCGAGTCTGTTCCATCCTACCAGGCTGATTTAAAAGCCGCTCAAGATCTCCTCAAGAAGATCGGTGAGTGTGGCAGCATCAAGGATGTGCGCGAGCTGCTCAAGGCGGCGGATCCGCAGCCGGCTGCTGAAAGCAAGTAACCGCCGAGCCTCCAATCAGCGGGCAGAGTGCCCGCGCTCCCTTCTTGAATCATGGCCTGGATCACTCCCACTCTCGACAGCTGCAAGCGGCGCATTCCCAAGGAATGGCCGGCGCTTTCCAGTGCTGCCAGGCAGCAGGGGGAAGATGCGGACACGATTGGGCAGGAAGTGATCGACACGCAGGTGACGAAGATCCGGGGCCGTGTGCCGATGCACGTGCCCCTGGGGGAAGCCGGGACGATCCCGGATGAGATGCAGGATTCGTTCTTTGCGCTCTGGGTGTACGGCTTCATCACCAAGCTGCCAGGGATGAAGTCATTGCTGGATGAGCTGCGGGTGAAGGCCTGGGAGAATGCCAATGCGGAGCTCACAGCGCTGTCAGGTGGCAAGATCCAGCTCGTGCCACCGGTGACGGCGGCGCCGGACAATGAGCAGGCCGCAGGGCCGGGCATCGAAGTGGCGCATGAAGCGCGGCCGGTGCAGTCGTTTGCCGGCCTTTAAACCAAGCCCGTGATGAAACCTGAAATCAGAGCCCTCTGTGAAACCCTCGGTCTGCGCCTGTTCGATGCGTCGGACCTGAGCCGCGAAGGATCATGGATCTTTGAGTCCCAGGGGAAGCAGTGCCTGATTGAAGTCTCGTATGATGCGCAGCCCAAGGATGTGGCGGAGCTGCTCTTCAAAGCAGGCAGCAAACAGACGCGGCAAGGCCTGTGCGATCGCTTCAACGGTTTCGTGAATGCTCTGAACGAAAAATGACGCCATGGACGCCATCATCACGGATCATGCGTTTGAGCGCTGCAAGGAACGCTGCGGCTGGAAGCACGATGCCGCGCAGCGCATGGCCACGCTGGCCCTGAATGAGGGGATCAGGCACGCGGACACCAAGGGTGCGCTGAAGCGCTACGTGGACGGCATCTACCTTTCTGAGCGCAATGCCAACAACGTGCGCATCTATGGCCGCCATGTGTTTCTGTTTGCCGGTGTGTGCCTCGTCACGGTGCTGCATCTCGATCATCAGCATGTGCGGGCGGTGGAAGATTTGAGCGGCCGCAAGAAGGCGCAAAAAGCGGCAGGCACCGGACCCCAGAACCGTCTAAAGACGGGACTACAATACACAGAACCGGAAGCATGAAGATCTCCACCACAGAACCCTTGTTTCAAGCGCTCAAGCTGGCGCAGGAGCGCGGGTTGCTGCCGACAGCGCTTAGCAGTGCTGAACTGCAGGAGATGACGCTGCGGATGAAGGAGCGTGTGTTCTTTGCGGCGCGGTGGACGAACCTGCAGGCGCTGGATGAAGTCAAAAAACTGGTGGAGCGGCATGTGCAGGGCGAGGGCATGAACAATGACCTGGCCAAGCTTCGCATCGAGGCGCGGCAGATTCTGGCGAAGCATGGCTATGATCCTGAAAGCGGTTTCCCAGGTGATGTGGAGCTTGGCGTCCCACCCGCGACAGCCGGCTCTTTGCGCGATCTGAGCAGTGGCAAGCGGCTCAACCTGATCTTTGAGACACAGGCCGCCCTGGCCCGGGGGCTGGGCATGAAGCTGCGCAACCTGCAACGGCAGCAGGTTTTTCCAGCGATCGAACTTGTGAGGCTCAAGGATGCGCGCCAGATCGACTGGCAGCGCGACTGGCTGGCACGCTGGAAGATCGCGGCTGATAACGTCGACTGGGTGGGAGTCTCCAAAGAGGCCTTTGCACAGGGGCGAATGATCGCACTGCAGACATCCCCCATCTGGCCTGCGCTTGGGAGCAGTGCGTTGTTTGCCGATGCGCTGAACGTCGACTATCCGCCCTTCGCGTTCAACAGCGGCATGGGCTGGCGCTTTGTGGGATTTCGTGAGAGCGCGACTTGGGGCCTCAACCAGGAAGAGATACCCGCCGCGGCTGCTGCGGATCCAGCCACGGCGGTGCGCACGTATGCCAAGACTTTGGGCAGTGCGCTGAGCGACACTTTGAAGAATGGGATCCGCAAGGCTCCGACCACGAGCGCGCCAGATCCAGAACGGCTGCAGCGGCTGCTCAAGCTGCGTGAGAAGTTCAACGCGATCACCGCCAAACGAGGATACTGATCATGCCCGGACTTGAGATCACCCTCGAATTCAAAGGCGACACGAAGCTGAGTCTGCTGGAGAAGGAAATGAAGTTTCCTGAGAAGCTGGAGTTTGCCGATGCGGTGGCAGCCAACATCGAGGAGCTGACGCGCAAGCATATTTCCACAGCGGCACAAACAAGGCACAAGACGGCCACCAGGCTGGGTGCGACGCCGACGCAGTACCTGCTCAACAAAGCGGCGAGCGTGGAAGCGATCGGCGCACCAGGGCGGGTGCTGTTAAGCGTCTCTGGAGACATCTTCAAGCGCACCTTCAATCCGGTGACGGTGTCGGCGGTGAATGCGAAGATGCTGACCATCCCCGTAGCCGCAGAGAGCTATGGCAAGCGGGCGGGTGAGTTCGGGGATCTGTTTGTGTACAAGAGCAAGGGCGGCGCGGGGCCGGCCTTTCTGGCGCGGCGTGAAGGGAAAACGATGAAGTTTCTCTTCATGCTCAAGCGCAGCGTGGTGCTGCCGCAGGATCGGGGATTACTGCCGGGTGAAGAGGACTTCTTCAAGAGCGTCGAGCAGACGGCGGATGACCATCTTGAGCTGATGACCAAGCGGCTGGCTGAGTCTTAACTGGCTGATCTGGCGCGGTGTGGAGCGGCGTGAGGATGCTTCCTTGCAAGCCGTGATCGACGACTTCATCCAAGAACTGCAAGATGATCAGTACTTTGCCCTGCTGGGTGATGCTGAGATATCGGGCGTGTCTGTCTTCCGGCGCCGCACACCGCTGGCGAAGGATGAAGAGGGCAACCCTGTGGTGGGTGCCACGGTGGCGATCGATGACAAGCTCAATGAAGTGCTCAGCGGGATCACATCACGCAATGGTAAGACAGGTGCGGCCATCATTGTGATGCTGCCTGACGTGGCGCTGGAGAGCGCGCAAAACATGAGCCTGCCACTGCGGCTGAAATGGAAGCTGCGCGTGGTGGAGAACCAGATGTTCAACGAGAGCACCGGAGGCACCGGCATTGCTTCCTCACGGCTGGCGCTGCATGTGGCGCAGCTGATGCAGACGCGGGCCTTCCGTGGTGGCAATCCGCTGCGCTGTGATCCGGCGAAGGCCATCGAAGAAATTTCACTGCCGGGCTTTCTGGTACATGAGATCAACGGAGAGGTGACCGTGAGAGCGGCCGCTCGTGCCAAGTGCTCCGTGCCCGTGCCGGCACAGAGTGACGGAACGCTGACGCTGACCTGCAGCACCGCCGCCTCAAGCATCTACTACACTTTGGACGGCAGCTATCCGGGCAGCGGCAATGAAGACGCGCTTGAGTATGCCGAGCCGATCACCCTGGAGCCGGGTGTGCATGAGCTGCGCGCTGCTTCTGAAGCCGATGACCTGCAGGCGAGCGATGACATCTCCGCCCGCATCACGGTCTCCTGATTTTCCAAACCCACCCACCCTAATCCGAACACCACCCCTCCTCTATGAGCGACCGCAACCTGATCAAACGTGAAACCGGCCATCTGGTCTATGACGCAGCCGGCACACCTGCAACGTTCTTTGCTGAAGCCTCCATCTCATTGGAGCTGATGGAAGAAACTGTGAAGCTGCCAAGCATGATGTTTGGTGACCTGGATGAAATCCCCGTGGGGCGGCTGGCCAAGCTGAAGTTCATTCCGCAGGAGTTCAGCGTGGGGGCTGTGGCGGCTTTGTTTCCGCACCAGGCGCTGGCTCTGGGTGCCAGCATCTATGGCGCCACAGACAAGACGATGGACATCCACACCACGAGCGGCAAACGCGTGCGTCTGAGCTGCGTGGCGGTGTATGCGGAACCGGGGATCCGTGGCGACATCAAGAAGACGGTTTTTGATGCGGTGGAGTTTTGGGGCATCCTGCCGATCGGCGGAGATCCCAATGCGCTGGCCAGCTTTGTGAATGAGACGAGCGTTTCGTATCCGGGCGCTTCTGGGTTTGATCAGACAGCCTGCATCACACCGGCATGGGTGACCACCTGGGGAGCTTCACCGTTTGACAGCATCGACCTCAGTGAAACGGGGTGGAGCCTCAAAACGAAATCCAGCTTCAATGAAGACAAGGTGATGGGCAAAGGGCTGGTGGATGTGACGCTCAAAGGCTACGATCTTGAAGTGAGCTTTGAGGCCATGAATATCACGCGTGCGGCGGTGATGGCACGGCTGGGCATGGGAGTGGCCCTGGGCGGCCGCAAATCATCGGTGGCCAGCGACTTCATCGCCACGGGAACGGGCATCTACATCGCTGCGCGCAACATGGCGCCGAGCAAGGCGGATCCGTTTGAGTTTGACAGCAACAAACGCACGACGGGCAAGCTCAACCTGGTCAGCACGAAAAGCATCACGGCCGGGGTGCGTGATGAGATGCTCTTCATCGGCACGGAAGAGCCGGAGGCCTGAACCTGAACCCGGGTGTGCTGCCATGACCTCCTCTGCCAAACGCGCGTATCATGAATCCATCGACATGGTGGAGTCCCACCAGGTGACGCTGGATGTGAATGATCAGTACGCCTTCATTCAAAGTCTGCGCGATGTGCTGACGGAGAAGCTGCGGGCGATGCGCGAGGCCACCGATTACGAAGCGGAGCAGTAAGCCATGGGAGACAGCACCACCAACATTGAGATCAACCTGCGCAGCACCGCTGACACCAGCGCGGCGCGCAGTCAGTATGATGAGCTGTTTGAAGATCTGAAGCAAGGCGTGGCCAACGCTCTCAAAGGTGAGGGCGTTGACAGCAAGTTCATCACCCACGTCACGGATGAGTTTGACCGGCTCAATGCCGTGCTGCAGGAGACCGGCGCGAGCGGTGATGAAGTGGCGCAGAAGATTGCGAAGCTGGAGCAGAATCTGCAAGCGGCCGCTGCTGCGGAGGCCAAGCGCATTGCACAGCTCAAAACCAACTTTGAGATGGCCCTTCACGAGAAGGACGTGAAGGAAGAAGAGGCGGCCAACCAGCGCCGCCGCCGTCAGGAAGATCAGCTGTACATGGAGGCTGAAGGCCGCAGGCTCCAAGCGAATACCGAGAAGCTGGAACAGGAGATCATGGTGCGGCTCAAGAATGAGCGTGTGGCACGCGAGGCCACGGAGAACACGAAGCAGCTCGGTGCCGCGATGCAGGGCACGCGTCGCGATATCGGCAGTGCGCTGCTGGTCGGGGCTCAGTTTGCGGATGACATGCAGTACGGACTGCGCGGCATCATGAACCAGATCCCGCAACTCGCGGCTGCTTTGGGGTTGGGCGCGGGTCTGGCCGGTGTGATCGGTATTGCGGCCGTGGCGGTGAATCTTCTGTGGGACAAGTTTGGCGGAGCCAAGGATGCCAAGGAGAAAACTGATGCAGTCAAGGACTCCATCAACTCCATGAATGAGGCCTTGAAGAGGGCCAGCGAAGCCTCTAATGAGGCGTTCAAGAAAGACTTGAGCGCCTACACCGCCGAAGTCGACAAGGCCACCAAAGGATGGCAGCAGACGGCATCTGAAATTCAGAAGATCATTGGCTACCACAATGAGCTGGCTGCGGTGCAAACCAAGATCGCCAATCATAAGCTGGAAATTGACCGCCAGACGGCACTGGCAGGCGCTGGCTCTGAAGAAGAGCGCAAGGCGATCAATACGAAATTCGAGAGCCACAAAGCTGCGATGAATGATGCCAGCGACGTTGAACTGGCCAAGCGTAATCTCGATGCGCAGCGCGCTCATGACGAGATGCTCAAAAAGCAGTTCGACAATGTCTCCCGTGTCAAAGATGAAGCTGAAGGCAAGGTTGGGGAAGCAAACACGGGACGGAAGGCTTTCGTAGATCAGTACGGAGATCAGAGCGATCAGGCCAGGCGGATTAAAGAAGCCGAGGCTGCAAGTGAGCAGCTCAAACAGCTTCAGGATCAAAAGCGGTCGATGGAGAAGCGTTTCAGCGAAACTCCCTATTCTGAAGGTGATGACATAGCTTCTAGGAATTACGAGCGCAGCCAGTTGCAGGCAAAGATCGACGCGGCAATTAAGGAACGCGACATCAAGAACACGGCAACATCCGGAGACAAGGCCGCGCTCGAATCAGGCAAGGGTTTAAAGTTTGACCAGCTTGCTGCAGAAGCCCAGAAAGCCGCAGATGCAGAAGCAGCCAATGCTGACCAACTTGTGAGCCTGGCTAAACTGGCAGAGCAGGCCAAGCTCAAACAAGAGCAGCTCGATGCACAGCTTGAAACCGCGCAGAAGGCGGTCATCACAGCGACTGAAGCAAAAGCTAAAATTCTTGAAGAGCAGGCGGAGAGTCAACGTCAGATCAGATTGAAAACTGAGCAGGCTGAAGCTGCTGCACTTAAAGCGATTGAAGACTTCGCCAAGGCTGGTGCTCAGAAGGTGATCGCTGATCAGGAAGAAGCTGCCAAGCAGCGCAAACAGCAGCTTGAAGAGCAGGCGCGGAAACTGGAGAACGATGCCAAGGAAGCGGAGCTGAAAGGCGACCCGAAGAAGGCGGAGGATCTGCGGCGGAGAGCCGAGCGTGCAAAGCTGCCGGATGATGCCACCGAGGAGCAGCGCCGTGCGCTGGAGCTGGAGCAGCGGCAGCGTGCGAAGAACGCCACCAAGGGCGGGCCTGAAGGTGTGGTCGATGCGAGCCAGATCACCGCGCCGCTTGATAACTTGGCGAAGAGTCTAGGACCGGCAGGCAGTGAGCTGGCCAAGGCGGTGCAGCAGCTGCGCCAGGGCGGTGCCACAGCGAAGGAACTGCAGCAGGTGGTTCAGCTCGTGCAGGCGCTGACACCGATCATCACCCAGCGCTTCGGCAATCAAGACAAACAGATCGCCTCCCTTAAGCAGGCCGTGGCAACGTTGAACGCCAAACTGAGGACTTCCCAGCAATGACGATTGATCTGCATGATGGAGGCACTGACTTTGCGATCGCCAACGGCGATGACCGCACGCTGCAAGTGCTGGGTGATGAGAGCGTGGACATGCAACAGCAGACGCAGGTGGCGACGCTGAGCCGCGATGATGCACCCACGGCCTTTCCTGAGCATGCGGTGCGCAGCGTCTCCTTGAGTTATGCCGTGGCATTCCCGGCATGTGCCAGCCTGGAAGATGCGCTGATGCAGTCGCGCTTGATCCAAGCGCAATGCCCCAAGGGCGGTGTGCTCAAGGAATACCATGCCGGTGTGCGCGTCACATACGCGCAGGCATGGATCAACCGCATCTCCACTGACCGCACTGGTGTGAGCAACCGCTTTACTTTTTCTCTGACCGCAGTGCGCCCGACCGCTGAGGAGCTGGTGCTGGACAGCGACGGCGAGATTTTCACCGATGGCGAAGACGACGAAGAATTCACTTACTGAACCCCTTTTTTTATGAGCAAGAAACTGCAAGACCAGGCCACGACCACCACCACACCCACGAACTGGTTTGTGAACATCGCAGGCGGTGTGAGGCAACTGACTGCCGCCGCTTTCAATTCATTGATCGGCTCATTGCTGGGAACTCAGACGCATGCGGCGACCGCCAAGACGACGCTGGTGGACGCGGATGAGCTGCCGATCTCCGACAGCGCGGCGAGCAATGCGACGAAGAAAATCACATGGGCCAATCTCTGGCTGGCCATCAAGGCCAAGGCAGATCTGGTGTACGCTGCCGTGGCGCACAGTCACAGCGCGGCGGATCTCACCAGCGGCACGCTCCCCGATGCACGCTTCCCCAGTACGCTGCCCGCGCTCAATGGCAGCGCATTGACCAACCTCAACGCGGAGGCGCTGACAACAGGCACCATCGACGTGGCGCGTATCCCTCTGCTTTACAGCGGCGTGCAGGTGGTGAGCAGCGGTGCTATTGCTGATCTCACCAGCCCGCAGCAGGCGACGGTGACAGGCGGTGCCATTGTGACGACGACCGATGGGCGGCGCTGGATCTACAAAGGCAGCGGCGGCAAGACGACCGAAGCGAGCTACATCGAGACGGCGGATGTGACGCCTGAATGGAGCGTCATTGCGAACAAGCCGAGCACGTTTGCGCCATCAGCGCACGCCGCCTCGCACAAATCTGGCGGCGCAGATGAGATCAAGCTCGATGAGCTGGCCGCGCCCACCGACGTCACCACGCTCAATGCCACAACCTCCGCGCATGGCCTGCTGCCCAAGCTCGGCGGCGGCACGACTAACTTTTTGCGCGCCGATGGCTCATGGGCCGCTCCTGCTGGCGGTGGTGGCGGCGCTAGCTTTGTGACGGGGATGGAGATGGATTATGCAATAGACGCTGCGCCAACTGGATGGGTGCGGAAGAACGGCCTCACCATCGGCAACGCGAGCAGCTCCGCCACGGAGCGAGCCAATGATGATACGGCTGATTTGTATGCACTTTTGTGGAACAACTACGGAGACTCTCAATGCCCGGTGGCAGGCGGCAGAGGCTCCGATGCGGCCTCTGACTTTGCGGGCAACAAAACGCTGACATTGCCTAATGCCATGGGCCGCGTCTCAGTCCCACAGATTTCAGGTGGCGCATTTGGAACTTTGGGAGATGCCATTGGTGAAGCGTCTCACGCTCTAACGGAGGGCGAAAATGGAACACACTCTCACAGCCACCAATACTCGATTGGCGCATCGTCCATTACCACAGACCTCAAGGGCTATTCAGCCGGGGACACGACCGTTGTGATTAGCGCGGGGGCCAGCACAGATTCAACTCAATCCAGCGGCAGCGGAACCCCGCATAACAACATCCAGCCATCTATTGTGACGGGATGCCGGATCATCAAGCTTTGACCGTCATGACTCTCTTTGCCACCTCGGCGCAAAATTGAAGCCTCCTGAATTGATACCACAATGGCTGAATGGACGCTCACCTTTGAAGATGACACCCGCACTCTGAGAGGGTGGGGGATGAGTCATTGTGTGATCTCTGAGCAGTCACTGACAGCGGGCATGTTCACGGCGCAGATCCCGGGCAACATGCTGGCAGAGCTGCCGTGGGCGTTTGAGGATGTGATCACGCTGAAGCTGGACGGCGTGACGAAATTCAAGGGCGTGGCGCTGGATCCTGAACATGATGAAAACGGCTACAGTGCAAATATTGTCGTGAGGTTTGCAGATCCGTGGTGGTACCTGAGCCAGGGGACGTATGAGCAGCCGTGGTGGGTGGCCGGGACGGGCGGGACGCAGGACTCTGCGCTGGTGGCTTTGTTTGCGAGCATCAGCCCTGGAGCAGGCTGGGTGAAGCGTCCGATCTCGGATGAGATCCCGGCGATCATCGCGGCATGCAACACGTACTTTGGCGGTGGCGTGATGCAGATGGGTGACCTGCTGGGCGATGGCTTTTCTGCAAACCCGATCCCACAGCGCATGAACAATGCGACGTATGAGACCGTGCTGAAACAGGCGCTGGGGTGGGCTCCGGGTGCGATCCAGCAATGGGACTACACGACGACACCACCGACGCTTTCCTTTGTGCAGCGCGCTGAGGCGACTGCGCGCACGTATTCATTTGCTGACAATGGTGTGATCGTGGAGAGAAAATTTAAGAAGCGCAGTGACCTCGTGGTGCGTGGCATCAAGATCACGTACGTAGGACTCAATGCGGAAGGGCAGGTGACAAGGACGGTGGACGATGCGGGCGAGACGACAGGCACGCGGCTGCTGAAGGCGGTGATCGACTGCGGCGGCAATGCCCGGGGTGCTGCTGTGACGGCACCCACAGTGATCCCTGCGCAGACGCGCGACTACACGGTGGAGAGTGAAGCGATCACCATGACGCGGGAGTGGTGGTTTCAATACGGTGACACGGGCGCGGCAGCGGCGGCGGACATCGTGGTGGAGAGTACTTCGCCAGGACTGGAGTTTGCGATCAATGCGCCGGAGAACGCAGGCAAAGATGATCTGGGTGGATGTGACCGGCAGTGGCTGGAAGGTGGCATGCCGAAGAGCCGACTCAGTGCCAACACGCGCATGGGGGTGGTGACAGGCCACCTGACGGTGACAACCAACAAGACGGAAGATGCCAGTGCCTCGCCGATCACCACCACGGAGATCAAGGAACGGCGCACGGTGAAACTGCTGATGCCGGTGACGAAGCTGAGAGGCAACTACACGCAGGTGATCTCCGAGGCATCCACGATCTACAATGGTGTGATCCCGCAGATCACGACGGGCAGCTATGTGACTCCGGGTGTGGCTGAGAAACTGCTGGCTGCCTGGAGTATGCCGCAATACGACGGCACCTTTAAACTGGTGAAAAGTGAGTGTGATGAGGCGGTGGCCCTGGGCGATGTGATCAATGTGACGGGCGGCCTGACTGAGTGGGCTGACATGAACACGCAGGTGCATTCATTGACGCGGGACATCGACACCGGCACGACCACGATCCAGACGGGTGCTGCGGAGCATCTGGGCATCGAAGAATATGCGAGCCTGCTGCCGATGAGCCGACTGCGCACGGTGGTGGCGACGGATCTGGACCAGCAGGCGATGGGCGAAGTGCCATCGACCACTCCTGACCCGGCTGAGCTTGATGATTTGGTGGGACCGGGATCGGTCAAATCAAACGTGTCGTATGGGGAGCAGACGATCAAGATCACGACATCGACTGCCGTCCACCTGACTGACATGAAGGCGGAAGCTGGCCCGACCATCAGCAACAAGAACACCAGCAGCGGTGACGAGGTGGTGACGACTCCGGGCAAGCAGACGGTGCAGAATACGACGGCTGCCAAGAGCAACACGAGCACGCCTAGCAAACAAAGCCTCAAGAGCGGCGAAACTGACACTGCGGAGCTGAGTGTGGCTGATGGTCTGAAGCTGATCACAGAGACGATGACTGCGCAGCTCAAGGCTGGCATACTGACCATCACGGGTGAGGATGGATTCAGCATCACGCTTTCGGCTGCGGACGGGCTGCTGATGACTCAAGACGGGCTGACGGTGCAGCTCAAGCCAGGCACAGGGCTGGTGATCAGCGATGGCACGGGAGAAACCACGCTGAACCTGCTGCAGCTGCTGCATGACAATGGCAGCGGGAAGACGATGTCTGTGACGGATGAGCAGATGGTGATCGCCTCATCTGGCAAGACGGCGGTGTACGAAGTCACGGGTGTGACACTGACGCAATCTGGCGGAAGCCTGGAGCTGACGATCCCGGATGGTCTGACTGTGACTGCTGATGGTGATACTCTGACAGCATCTGCCAGCGGTGGTGTGGCACAGGTGACAGCAGGGGGTGCCTCAGCGGATCTGAGCGCCTCAGGCGGCATGCATCTGAATGACGGTGCAGGCGGCACCGTGACCGTCGAGGTGCAGGCTGGGGAGGCGATCAGCTTCCAGGCTACCGAAGGCTGCGATGTGGATGATGGCGGGGAACCGATCACGACCACCGCGAAAGTGCTGCGGGGGGCGGTGACAGAGGTATGAGGCTGGGGAAGTGCATCGACCTCACGGTGCTGACCCCGAACATCGTCCAGGGCGGTGGGGCTACAGCGACGTGGACGGCCATCACAGCGACGCACGGCACCCTCGACATTCATTTTCCACCGGGGCGTTTTTGTCCTGGGGGAGACCCGGAAGCGGAGATCGACCCCTATGCCTCATGCAGCCTGAAATTCAGCGGGTGCGGGCAGCTGCACGTGACAGCGGCTGGCACGGGCGGTCCAACGGGTTTGCCTGTGGCAAGTTCACAGCTGACGCTGCGGGATGGAGTGACTCTTTCTGTGCAGCCTTCCATCAGCCTGGTGAGCGGCTCTGGCGGTGTGGCCTGTGATAGCACCGGGCTGGAAGGCGATGATGATGTGACCTTTAAAGTCGGCTGCGGGATGCTGCTGGTGCTGGCCTTTGACGGCACGGGGGCAACCACGGCACCGGCCTGCGATGTGAGCTTTGATGTGAAGGTGGAATCATGACGGTGATCTCCGACATGGATCTGGCGCGGCTCTGGCTGCGGAAGTGGAGGTCTGCGCCTGGCCGCTATGCCGCACCAGCTGCCACGGTGATGTGGGATGGCACAGCGCTGGTGTGCGAGCCTGGCCATGCTGAGCTGGATCCCGCTGCGGCGCTGCTGTGTCCTGAGCTGGCAGTGCGCCTGGCACAACTGCAGCGGAGGAAGGCTGCGACGGTCCTAGAGCCGTCTATTGCCGCGCTGGAGGGTGGCTATGGCCCTGCCACGGCTGCTCTGAATGCTGAGGGGGCGGTGATAAGCGAAGAGATCTTCCGCGCCCGTCTGGACGCCTGCCGGGGCTGCGATCTATGGAACGAGCGCGCCCGGGATGGCCGGGGGCTTTGTGACAGCGTACGCTGCCGGTGCTCTCATCCCTTGCTCTGGCTGGCTGGAAAGCCCTGCCCGGAGGGCAAATGGGGCTGAGAACGGCCTTAAAAGTCTTTCAAATCGCGCTTTAGAGGCTCTGGAGCGGTGCGCGGCGGAGGCTCGCAGGCGTGTAAAGTGGGTCATTCTGCCTGTCCAAGCGGGTTATTCTGGTTTGCGGCTTACAGTGGTGGATGTTCTGGGCGCGGGGCCGGATGTGCTCAATGAGGCGAAGGC
>Ga0075464_10000183_pt1 | contig 26538 bp, 21 predicted proteins | sample DEB19_08_DNA_5_FD_75068 | JGI IMG/M metagenome (GOLD analysis project Ga0075464, IMG submission 75068) | Aqueous microbial communities from the Delaware River and Bay under freshwater to marine salinity gradient to study organic matter... | ecosystem: Environmental > Aquatic > Marine > Coastal ...
AACTGTGCACCTGCATCGTTTCTAATGCCGAGGGTTAGCTTCATGATGCTACTCCTATGTCAACTTGATGGGGTTCGATTGATCTATCAAAGGGACTACTCCATCCTTAGGGTAAAGCATTACATGAGGAACGGACGGTGCGTAGTGTGTAGATAGAGTCTCCTTGTCAGTGCTCTTCAGTGTTTTCTTGTAGTAGTCTTCCAACACACCAACAAAAGGAGCACTGGCCAAAACCAGCTTCTTGTTGTTGTACGCGATTTTGTCTACAAGCAATCCTTCACTTCTGAGAATCTCGTTTCGATTTCTCCAGTACTGATAATAATCGTCTTCATTTTCATCGAGTAAGAAGTCGTCTTTCCAGTTGTCATTCATGTGTTTGACTTGAATGGGGGACTCGACAACTTCGAATGAGAACATAAGTAGTTTTGTATCGACAACATGTTCGTATATTACCATCCCCGGTTTCCAGACCTTATGGTCGATCCCTTTGTACAATGACCCTATGTTTCTTGGGATAGGGTCAAAGAAGAACGAGATATGGTCAAAGTAAAAACCAACACCATTCATCTTTTCATTGTCTCGGGTGGCCTTGTCAAAGCGCGCCTTACTCGGAGGATCAGAACGCCTTAGCGTCAAGAGTTCTGGTCTTGCCTCACTGCTGTAATGGTATAACAACATGGTGTAACTCCTAGAAAACAGATCTAAATTTAGACACGAATTCACGCATGTCTTCTACACTATCCACAAACATCCACTTAGACTTGGTCACGTCATATGTGGCGATAATCTGCGGACTGCGACTATTGTCCATCAAACTAATTCGATCGTACTTGTGGGCAAGTGTACGGTAGATTAGCAATGAGTGGTAGGAACGATTTTTCCACTTGATGTGTTCAAACCCGTCGCCCTTTATCACCGACTTGGTTGGAATGATACTGAGTAGCTCCTCAATCGCTTCAAGGTCAGCTAGGATGTCCTCAACACATCCCGTCTTTTTACGACGACCAGCTATCTTTACAATTGCGATTAGTACCACAGTAACCAAAAGCAAAGTTATATCAAAATACCCCATGGGGAATCTCCTAAATGAGGGTAAAAAAATAAGGCTGGATTAACCAGCCTTATAACTTACATTACCATACCAGCCAACGCCCCTTGCTGTTTTCAAAAGTACCATTGATGTTGATCTTATTCATGCTTTCCGCCGGTGATGTCCGTTGTTGTGGACAAGGCGTCCAAATGCCCGAGACTGAAAATTAACCACTTCCTGTGGAATGTCTCTATGATTAACATACTCTTCTGGTTTAGCGACCAATAAGAGATGAACGACGTAGCCTTTTGATTTGGCATACCGCATGTAGCGATCGTATTCACGAGAGACTAGGTTGGTGTTACTCTGAACAACAATTGGTTCATCGCTGTCACACAACGACTGGAACTTCATGAAGCACAATTGATGGCAATGGTCTAACTTACTTGCATCAAACTCGTAATTGCCATCTTCGTTCAACATGTAATGATTGGCTTCACAAACCAGGCGTTTGTCTCCACCAGCGATTGTTAGTGCAACGGTTGATTTGCCACAACCAGAAACACCAGACAAAATAAATGCAGTCTTCGTGATCATTTGGGGAACTCCTAAAATATAATACGGAGAATCGTACAAAGAGATAATATATCCCTATGCTACTTTGCAATATGGTCTAACCACAACGTAACAATCTATGATCTCCATCTGACCTTGTTCCTCGTCCTCATTTAAGATGACATCGACAACTGCCTTTAGGTGTTCTGCAATCTCACTGAACATAACTAGGCCTTTCGTATCACTCTTGGCAACAATAGGCTTAACAAACACCAAGCGCTCTGCTAGTGTCATCTTAGAAAACTCTGGGTCGTCTTCCATGAAGATGGGATAGGCCTTGATATAGAGCGTATATCGGTAGTGGGCGGGTTTGTTCTTCTTCCGTGTGAAAGAGCCAAATAACTGTGGTTTAAAGTACGTCGGGTGTTCCTCTAAGACCAAACTGATTTTAGCATAATCATCCTTACCATGGTGCATGGTGGTTGCACGAACAATCGACTTCTTTCTAACGTGATGCATCGCATTTTCCTATTGCGGTGGGTGATCAATAGATACCAGACATCCGTACTTTTATTAGACGGCATAAACCTCCCTCCCAATTAAGGGAGGGAGGATAAGCACATTGAGGCCATTGATTAGATGGCGACTTTGAACTCGGTGATCTGACGGACAGCCTTCTGCATGTTTTGCAGACGGATGATCGCACCAGTTGGGTTGGTAACGTAGTAACGGCGACGAGTTTGAATCATCACTTGTTGTACGGTCGCGCCAGATTGGTTCATCAGGAGGTCGGTTTGGAAACGTGGCATTGACAGATGGCGACCGAAGTTCAGGATTGACGCGTCACCATCTAAGGTTACACGCAAGTGAATGGTCAGCAGGTCGCGCCAGCGCTCATCGAGGGTACTGATGACTTCAACTTTATGCTCGGTACCAGCGGTACGACTGTCACCCATTTTGTGCAGGTAGCCAGCAACGTATGGATCACAACCAACAACGATGTCGCACTTGTAGCCTGGATGACCCAGAAGCTTCAGAGCGCCGTTCATACCAGAGTCGCGGATCAAACCCAACGCAACGTCGGTAATGTTCAGAGCCAACAATGAAGTCAGATCTTGCAACTTGGACGCAGTGGCGTTGTTCTGCATCGAACTCAGGATATCGAGATCGTATTCTTCGGTGGCGTAGGTGACGTACGCGTCTGCAACGTAGCCCAGTTTCGCCCATTCGAAGTCGTCGCCAGCAGCGGCAGCGCCTTTCTGGTGAGACATGCGTTCCATGGCTTCGAGGAAGGTATCATGCGCGGCCATGTCGTTGCTGATTTGAGTCGCAACGAATGCGATCTTGACCAGTTCAGCTTTCTGTACTTCGCTACCGGTTTGACCAGCAGGTACGCGAACAGAGAACGGGCTGTTCAGTTCGATTGGCACTTGAGTACGTGCGGCTTGCACACGGCAGTAGATGCCAGGATCGCGACGGTTGTAGTTGGCCAGACGAGCATTCAGCGAGAAACCAATCGGAGTAACGACGGCGAAGTCATTGGCGATGGCAGCGATGGTTGCAGGGTCGGTAACAGTGCTACGTTGGAATGAACCGTTTTCACCGCGCTCAAATACACCAGTCACTTTCGCAAGTGTTGGGGTCAACGAGGTGGTTGAGGTTTCGGTGTCAGCAGTACCAGTGATCGACAGTTGGATGCGTACCAGAATTTCTGGAGCCAATGCCAAAGCTGCGGCCAAAGCTGCGTTGGTTGAACCGTTCGCCAACAATGTTTTACCGCTGATATAGAAATCACGCGATAACATGTTCAGGCCGATAACCGCTTCGTTATCAACGTTCGGCAAACCTGCGAATGCGCTACCGTTAACAGAACCAGCATTCAGTTCAAACACCGATGCGTTGCTGCCGTTGGCACGAGAAACTTTCAGTGCAATCTTTTCAAGACGGATCGACTTGTCAAGACCGTCGGTCAGGTTCGATACACCACGGTTTGGATTGTCTTCCAGATAGTTCAGCGACACCAAGCTTGTTGGTGCACCAAAACGCAGGTAGTTGGTCAGTACGTCTTGACCGTTCACAGTGGTAGTGACCGGAGTAACGTCAGCGGCAGGAACGAAGAACTCTTCACGACCGACTTTGAATTTTGGAATGATGCGAGTCTGCTCATCACCGATTACGGCGCGATAGCGAGGGGCATCAACCAGACGGCGGATTTGGAAGTTCAACGGAGTACCGTTGGTGCTGTGGGTGGCGTCGTTGTGCAGTGTTGGGATCAGTGTGCGGATTTCGTAGAAATCTTTGTCAGCGGTCAACACTTCGGTGCGGAACATGGCTTCAGCCAAGGCACTTTGCGCGATCTGTGCTGGGGCGTACATGACGTTCAGCGTAACACCATCATACAGGGTGTCATCATTAAAGACGTTCAGACCGGCAGCCAAATCTTCGGCGTTTTCGATCTTACCTTTGTTTTTGAACGATGACGATGCAGTGTGGTACTGCTTGAACGATTCCGTTGTACGGCCGCTCAAAAACATTTGCGCAACGGCAGTTTTCTGGGCGTCTGTCAATTGGAATTCGTTGTTACCGCCAGTTAGGCCATCACCAGTGTTGGTAACACCGGTCATTTCAGCCATGTGGTTGGCAACGGCGGCGAAGACTGGCTCGAGACTGGCATGTGAAACGCCTGAAGATGAAATCGCATTGCGAATCATTTCGCCAGACGCAGGATCATCTTTGTTGAAATTGTTCAGACCGGCGATCACCTGGACGTCTGAGTTCAACAACGATTCTTTGATTGCCTCTTCTGGAGTTTTGGTTTGTGTAGTGCTGTTATTAGCCAACACACTGTACGGGTTTTTGTTGCTCATGGTGACTTCCTTTTTTGCAAAAAAGAACTGCGGAATCCAAATAGAGTGGAATGCTCTATAATATAAACAGCATTACAATCTATTGCGGGGTCTATTTACTCTCAATCCAACCCTTAACGAGTGGAGTATTCGCAACGGTGCAAACGCCATAATATTTACAGAGTGTTGCAATCATCCGATCCAACATCATCGAACGAGTTACCTTTACTGGCGAGTCAGTTGGAATAGCAGTCAAGCTAATTCCTAAGCGAAGTCCTTTCTGATTGTTTTGTGGATTTCTTAGATCCTGTGTGGCCATCTTCATGTAGGTCTGCTCAGCAGTCATTGCAACATGATGACGGTCATCAATGACAAATAGGTTGACATCAATGTCCATCCCATCAACATACCGACCACCTGACATCGTACAGTCAATACTGTTGTCATAGAACGAACGATTGTATTCAACTGGTGCGGCACTGCCATGTACCATCGGTAGAGGAACAACATCACCGGTGATTGGACTGATCGTCACTGACTTACTCAAAGCCAATAAGATGACTTTGACATCCCCACCCAAAGCCACTAATCCTTGCTGTGGTTGGTAGGTGAGGTAATTTTTTAAGTCATAGTCCGTTAGTATGTGGGAAAGCTTATCAATATCTCCCAAAGTTCCAATCGGTAAGTTCTTTTCGCTGATGATACGAATCAGCCAAGGCGGAACAAACGTTGCCTGACAACCGAGTAGTGTGGGCATATCTCATCCTCTTTGAATGGAGTAAAAAATGGACGACAGACTATTGCTGGCAAAGACAATTACTTTGCTATATCGCGAATCTGAAGACAATTGTGCTGGGAAAAAGAAGTTTGGTTCTGACTCAACTGTCTTGGCAAAAACCGTCATTGATCACGTCAATAAAAAGAACGAGACCATATTGATGCAGGACTTCAACGGCAAAGATCCGTTGGTGGACTTACGGGGAACATTGAACCATATCCTCTCACATAATAACAGCGAGCGTCCTATTGATAAGACTGACTTAATGCAGCGCCTTATCATGGACTCAGATAGCGATACGGTACTGCTAGAGGCACTTAAGATCGGCATTGAGCCTAGTATGACTCCTGAGGAGAGAGGGTCATTCTGTGCCTCCCTACGCGCACAGATTTGTGATGCGATGGATCAACATGCCGCCAACCGAATCTTTAAAGCTGCCATCTATGCACTGAAGAATGGTCGTGTTCCTGTATCTGAACTCATTGTGCAGATTGGGAATCAGATGGACAAGATTAAACGTTCTGCTAATGATGGTTTTAGAAAGACCAGAGGTTATGAAGAGATTGACATTTCTAATCAAGAAAGTTTGATGGATGTCTTTAGTGCGATCAAAGACGTTGCTAAAGGTGAGATGGGACTCATGACAGGAATGCAGCACTTCAATTCCTTTGCAGGTCCGATCAAGAAGTTCATTCGCGGCGAAACTCATTTGATTCCCGCAAAGTCATTCGGTTACAAGTCCGGTACGATGACCGCATTGATTCGTCAGTTCATGGCACACAACCTGCCTGTGCTGATTGATCAAACTAAAAAACCAATCATGGTCTACTGGTCATTGGAAAATGAACCTCGGCAGATCTTCGTTGCGATGTATAAAGCCATTCACTTCTTAGAACAAGGAACACCTGCACCTTGTGATGAGGAGATTGAAGAACTCGATTTTATCAACTATGTTCAAAGCTATTTAGGACGCAGTGGCTTTGGTTTAAAGGTGATTCGGTCAACACCATCAACAACAACCTATGCGACCATCATGGAAGCAATGGATGCGTTTAAGGCAGAAGGATGCGAAGTCTTCCTGCTCGGTATTGACTATATCGAAAAGATGTCTACTGCGGGTTGTGATGCAAAAACATTGGGTCACGACTATAAAGACTTGGTGAGTCGTCTTCGTAACTACTGTTCGGTTGAGAAGATCTTGTTGCTCTCTCCTTGGCAGTTTAATGGTGATGCACGTATGGTTATTGAGACGCAGCGAAATCCGATTAGAAAGCTTGCGGGTTCTGGTATTTACTATCGTGCCAGTAAAGATATCTATCTGGAGATTGATGTTGAGATTGTTTGTAATATCACAACAGTTAATGGGAAGACCTATTTGGAATACTGTCTAGGGAAGAATCGTAACAATGGTGGTATCCCTGAAGCCAACAAATATGTCTGCTATGAACTGTGTCCTCACACTGGTTTACGTGATGATGTTGATCAGCCTGTTCCTACAGGCACCAAGAAGCCACCAGGTGCATCATTAGAGTTTGCTGGGCTAGACTTCTAGTCATATCCTACAGAAGCGCCTAGGCGCTTCTGTAGGGTGTTATGCTGTCAGTTAATAATTCTTATCGTACGCGCGGTTTAAAGACGCACTAAAGCGCTTCTCGTTAGTCGCAATTCTATCCACAATATCTTTAAGTTGTTTCTTGACTTCTTCCTCTGTTCCGTTACAGTCTAGATGAAAGGAACTCTTCGCAACTCGCTTGTCTGTGCTTTTGATGAAGTCTAGTCTGCGTTGATTAAACTCTTGTTCATTTGACGCGTCACGAGGATCTGCATTACCACGATGTCCAACACGCTTGATGGAATTCTCATGGGAGATATCACAGAACACCACATAGTCCGCAATGATGTTATCAGTTGCTATTCGAATCAACTCATCCATCACTGTTGAACCTTTCTGGTAAACCTCTGTACTACTCGCCCATCTATCCATGATCACATATTGATCATCCAAGAGTGCAGGACGTACATTCCGTTCAACGTTTTCTCTGAACATGACCGATGCCAACAACTGTTGAGATGTTGCTGACATCTTATCTGGATGTCCACAGTGGATAGGATAAAGAATATCTCCCATCGGGGTGTTCTTTAAGGCATGGAAACTACTGGTGGTATGTCCTTGCTTTTCAAACAATTTAAGTAGTGTTGGAATCACCACTGTTGTTTTGCCGCATCCATCCAATCCTTCGACTGCGATTAGTAAACCCATGTTTAACGCTCCACGAAAAGTTTAAGGTAGCTGGTGTATCCATGTACGACCTGAGTGATGTCTCGGTTCACTGGAATGGAACGATCTACCGACCCAAGTAATACGCCTCTTTTCTCGATAGCTCTGCCATCTTGAAAGTAAATGAACTTAACTGGCATACCGGGATATAGTACATCAGGATTACTGTTTTGCCAAAAGAACGTAATGATCGTCCCAAGCATTGCCGCAATCTCCCCATACGCCAAACGATAACGTGACGTAATACTTGTCCCTGATGCTATTCTCGCAGTACCATCTTTACGAATCCCGCCATCAAACTCGTTTAAGAAGTCTTTAGGATTAGTTCTGACGACACCCCCGATGTTCTGAGTTGCCTTCTCCATCGCAACAGGATCAGCGAAACGTGCTGCCGTCCCCATATTCTCTTGCATGAATTCAGTAACATCAAGCTGCTTTGTCTCACCTGTTGCCATAACGATAATCTGACTGTCTGTTGCACGCCAAGTCTTCTCCACCCCGTTTAAACTGGTTGGAGGGACGTTGATGACCGTAAGCTTTCTTCTGCCGTTATTTGGAGAATCATACCTTGACAGGTCATAGGGCGAGAAGATGTTCCAGATACCCCGTTGAATGTAGTGTGAGAATCCTGTACTGTAGATTCCTCCTGACTGTGTGTTGATCACAGCAGGTACTTTATAAAACGGTGTGTTGTCTGGAACGATCAGTTGTTCAAATACCTGTGTGGTGGCATTAGGCGCAATGTCAATCCCCGAGAGTTCTGCTTTGTTCTTTCTGTTAAAGTCCTGTATTAGCGACCGAAGAACAGAGACCGGATTCGCTCTACGATGATTACCACCATACGTTGTGGTACGGATGATATCTAATCGCTTGGGGTATAGTTGCAAAGAGACGTCTCGTAGTACCGGTAGTCCCGTGGAGTTAATTGTAGCGGTTAACTCAGAACTCATGGTTTGTTGTGATGACTTGGTGTCATACAACTTGGCTTTCATTCTTTCGTATTTGTAGTAACCTGACGAAGAACTTCCGATAAACGAAGTCTTGATTGGAACCATGGAGATGCTAAACTCTAGTTCCTCCTTATTGGACTGTATCAGGCGATCATATACGACAGGGTCTAGTTTAAAAGAAATACTGATCAGATCTGCATACTTCTCTTGATAGTCTCTGTAGAACTCAATCGCGCTGATTAAGTTAACCATGATGTTCTGCGACTTAACATGCAAAACCCCTTGCCACCGATGTAATGGCGATGGGGTATTGGCAGCACCAATGGCTGCCATTTCTGCAATGATAATGGGGTGTTGATTCTTTAACATGTTAACTCCCGTACTACAGTGACCAGACACTCTGAGGGAATTGATCAATGATGCTTTGGTACGGCATCACAACTGTTCCGGTCGGCGCTACCTCTTTCTCATCGTCAACACGCGCATCAGAGAACGTCATGTTCCAACTCGAACCCCGATTCAGTTTTGGTGGAGTATTCTTCCCTTCTTGAACTGAGACACTTGCAGCGTACAACATACACTCTTTGTGCTCTTGTCGTAGGTACTCGTCAATCTTGATGAAATCCTCCATGGGTGGATGGGCAACGTTCGGGTAGATTGATATTCGTCTTGCCCATGTGGTCAGATACTCAGTCAAGTCCCGATACACTCTTAAGCGCACGGCGAATCTCTTGAAGGTAACCGAATAACCTTTTAATGACAAGTCCGTTACTCCAAAGGCATCCATGAGCATGGTGGAGCGAGACGTCAGATTCATCTGATCCATTTCGTCGTTTCCAGACACGACATGTTCAACCATGCCCGTGGCTAACAACAATCGTTCGGATTCTTGAATGGTCACTTCACAGTCTCGAACCAAGAGACGATCCAAGACCTTTTTGATCTGGACGTCAATCACCGCTTGGTCGTTTGGATTCTCACTATATCCTTTCTTCTCTGCCTTTAATCGTCTAGACTCTAAGTACAGATCGGGGACTCTTAGATTAACTCTGTTCATGCGCTATACTCTCCTGCAATCAACAACGCGATCAGTACTGGACCGTAATAGAATTGTGCCGTTGGTGTCCATTGACGATATGTCCGAATTAGCTCTAGAAGAACAGTAGAACTTAGGTCACGGTCATTGAGGTAGTCAAGCACCTGCATCTCAATGTGCGACATGGGCTGTGTCATGTCTTGGTCGTAGAAACCATCAGTAAACACATAATCGTCTTCTTGCAGTAGAGGCAGTAGTCTGACGTCTTGGTAAGTTAAGGTCGTGTCTTCAATGTTGATACTGCTGTCTTTATCCAGTTGACGCAGCGCGCCATATTGGGCATCGACACCAACCGCAATGTCCAGCGGGAATACAATCTTGTTGAACCCCGAATAGTAGATGGACGCTTCTCTTCGATTGTTCGTCCAATGTCTCGTACTCACCTGTGCGGCCTTTCTAAAGCAGCTAGAGAGTAATTCGACGTCCTGCTTTAAGATCACCTCATAGACGTCAATAAACTCATCGTAGTCATGGTGATCGACGTTCAGTACCCCAATGTTTGAGATGCTGTCTAACTTGGCCTCTTGTGGAATCATCCGCGTGATAAACTTGGTGACGTATGGGTCGTACAATGGCAGTGGTTGGGACGGAACAACTAAGGTGAACATCCCACGAGAATACATTTGTTTTGCAAACAGCGAGGTGATGGTTTTGATCGAACGCTGAATAAGCAAATGGTCGTTGTATTCTTTTTCCGTCAGTAGCGGAGACTTCCCATTCAACAAGAAGTCTTGCACGTAAACCAGACGCTTGACAACTTGTTTATTCAGTGACGCTAAAGCAGACAGACTTAAGATACTCATCAGTTTAAAACTAAACTGATAGATAGTCTCATGGTACATCGACAATGTTTCAACTTCACTGACCGTGAACTTACCCGTTCTACCATTGCCAATTGACGCAGTGAAGACATCCCCAACGATTGGAATCAGTCCAGGTGCAAACGTCTTGGCTTGTCCTGTGACGCTACTATAGCCATCACTGGTTGACATGGAGTAATCAAACGGACTATTGAGCTTGATCTTTAGTCCTTCGATTTTCTGGTATTGTTGATACACACTGTTGTTGTGAGCATCTGGTTCTTGGTCTTTGGTGATCATCTGGTTGAAGTAATCAACCGTAAATGGATAACCCTCGACTGCCGTAGCAATACTTCCCATGGACATTGTACGGTTGTCATACAGGTTTAGCTTAATACCATCAATGACTGGCTCGGCTTCTTTGTAAACCGTCTGTGGTTTATAAGCAGGGTGTTGTGGGGTCTTTATCGTCATTTCTTCGCTCCGTGCCTACTGGCAAGTAAGATAAAACGGTTTGATGTGGCCTTAATATTGGGCAATTTTGCCCCAGAACTACCGTCTACATTGATCGTGCTTGTGGCCTTAATATTGGGCAATTTTGCCCCAGAACTACCGTCTACATTGATCGTGCTGATCAGATCAACAATTTTTTCAAATATTTCAGGATCAATGGTACAGTCAGTCATGTCCTCGATGAGTCCATAGACAACCGGATAAAATAATGCAACAAACGCTTTAAAGAAGCAACCATAATCAATCAACTCTCCTCGGTACTGTGGTCTTAGATCAGAGAAGTACCGTAGGATACTTACCGTGACATGATACTGGTCTCTAAGTGACGTTGGGTTAGCTACCCCAATATTTAAATCGTCGTCTATGGTGATCTGTTCTGCGGGCAACAACCGTTGTCCATGATACACTCTGATCTGAACAACAGAGTCTCCATGGGTAAATACCCGTCGTTCACAGAAGATTGAATAGTTCACCAAATGAGGTGACAATTTAAAGTGCTCTGTGTCCTTTAAGTTTAAAATATGGTTGGGTTTATCGGCACTTAGTCCTGCCAGTAAGATGGCGATCTTGTAGTGTCTTTCATGAAACACATCTGGCTGCCAATCGTCAAAGTACGGTTGATGCCATACCTGATTCGCTGGTGTTGAATTTGCGATCGGATGCTTCCATGCACCAATTGCATCTTCTTCTGCTGTAGACTGACCGATGATGTCATGTCCCTTAGGCCTTTGATCTAAATCTAAGAAGACGTCTCTGAGTAACTGGTTGTGAATGGTGATCGGGTACTTGACATGCATGTACGTTGGGCAAGAGTACCAGTAGGTATAATCAAACGACATTGCCCAAACAGCGATACCATCCTCACGTTCTGGTTTAGGAACTTCATCCCCAAACTCATATCTGCCCGTTACATCAGACGTCTCATCTAATCGTAAGACCCGTCGATTACCTGCCAAGTCAGCATGAATTGAAAATGGATATACCGCATGTGCGTCACGATACTCTTTTAGTGTCTGATCATACCCCTCGACACTTTCTCTTAGTAGGTGTACATTAGCAATTAACAAAGAGACAAAGTCAGGAATATTGTAGTGGTATGCCACTTCGTGTTTGGTCACCATCTGCATAAAGCTTCTAGCCAACTGTAGCATTCTTACAGAGTTGATCACTTGGTTTCTGCTACTGCCAACAACCTTGATAGATAGTTTTGCTTCCATCATCATGTAGATGGGTTTAACGTAGATCCGATTAACATCATCAGCAAAGATGATACTGGTCTTCTCTTCGTCTGGTCTAACAAATTTTGACTTACCAAATGTGTCTTCGGTAATTGAGATTTCAATCTTGGTGTCTTGTGGTAAACGGATTCTGTTGTTCGTGTCAAACATTGCTGCACGAGGCAATGCAGTCTCTTCGCCGTTAATTAAGAAGACAAGATTCTTATCTTCCCGATCAATTCTTCCAATCGCCAGACGATCAAATAGGTCTTTAATTACAGCAAGTGCCACTGGTCTTGTTACAGACTCTTGAACACTTGTGATGGGGACGGTCTTACTTGGCATGGTCGTTCTCCTAATCTCATATGATCACCTGACAGCATAAATAATAAAGACAGTGCCCGAAGGCACTGTCTTTAATCAACACCTAAGTCACTAGGACTTATGGAGTAGCAGGGGTAGCAGGGTTTTTCTTGGCCTTAGCGTCAACACCTTTCTTCTCGGCAGCCAGAGCGTTCAGAGAGTTGGTGCAGTAGGTCAACAGTGCGCTGGCGACAGCGATGTCGTGACCGATCAGTTTGTTTTCCATCATTTGAATGGAGAGCAGAGTCTGACCAGCAGCGTTGCCCATTTTGCGGCGATGCATGAAACCTTTGAACATACCTTGTTTGGTATCATCGTCTTTGGCCTTAGCATCGTTTTGTTTCTTCTGCTCTTCGATAGCAGGTTTTGCATTGGCCTCGAGTTGCTTGACAACCGCAGCCTTCGCTTCGTCACGTTTCTTCCAGCCATCTTGGTAAGATACTACAATATCAAGTAGTTCACTTGCCATGTTGGCAACACCAGCGACTTCTTTAAGTGCGAGTGTCGGGAATTCAGGCGTCTCGGTCTTAGCAGTCACGTTTGCGAATGCCTTAAACGAGTATTCTTCTGCATTGGTTAAAACGCCGACTTGTAACCCGCCAATTAAATCAATACCCGACCGTCCTGTGCTGCCCGAACCAAGTACGTTGTTTTGCAGCTCTGACGCTGTCTTGGTGGCAACACCTTTGAAGTCAGCGTCAGTTGATTTTGCATTAAGTTGATTGAGCTTGTTGGCCAATTCCCCTACTACAGTGATGGCTTTTCCATCAGTAAGGATCTCCTTAGACTTTGCGGTCAGGATGCCCACGGCGCGGGATACATTTTGAATTGAGAAGTTGCCGGTTGTGGCCAACTTACTCGAAACACCGCCCATGTTTACTTTGGCATTGTTGCCAGTAGCAGTCGCAGCGTGTTCGTCGGTTTTGCCAGCACGCTTGATGATTTCTTCAGCACGACCTTGCAGCTTCTTACTGCCGCTAATCCAGGTCTTGATGGCGTTGAAAATGCCTTTGAAGAAGTCAACAATCTTCTTGATGAACGCTTTGATGTTAGCCACAACACCAGTCTCGTTTTCGTTCAGTGCCGATACGACCCACTCAATGTTGCCAGCAGCATCGTTCAGACCAGCACCCAGACTTGCACGAACCAACATCGAACGACTTGCACCAGGGAAGTTACGACGTTGTGCCATATACGAGAGCTTGGCCAGATAGTTGACGTCAGTCTGAGTCAGAGCTTGACCGCGTTCAAGGAAGCTGTTCAGCTCGCCTGACAGTTCGTTTAAGTCAGTTGCAGTTTCGCCTGCGTCTTCTGCACCGGCAGCAGATTCTTCAGCAACAGCAACTTCTTCTTGAGATACCGCGATGTCGCCTTCTGGAACTTCAGAAGTATCCATTGGCAGGCCATTGCCGTCGACGTCGTCAGTATCAATGTTGATGATGACATCGCCGTTTTGTTCTGCGCCATCGTTGTTACCGGCGCTGTATTTGAAAAGATGTTCGTAGCTCATGTTAAACTCCACACGTGTTAGGAGGATTGGACAGAATAAACAGTTGTCTGTTTCATCAAACAATAGTTCATAATAATAGGCATTGACGAAAGCACAATCGACAAATGCTCTGCGACCATGCTGTAAATTTCGGGTATCCCATATATAATGGTACCATAACACGATTCTACGTCAGACAACGACCCTTTTTCATTGACGTATCCTCGGCAAGCTGATATTAAACGCTCGAACGAATCGAGGTTTGTCAAGTGTTTGTCTGCTAAAGAAGGATAGGCCGAAGTCATTGCATCAATTGCTTCATGTAGTTTTGCTGCGACTTCCAGTAACCCCTTGTGGTCTTCAATGATCACACTCAATAGCTCAAGTGTGTCATCCACGATCTTACAGGGTTTGACAGGGAATGACAACTCTTCATCCATGTTCGGCTTGTAGGCGCTTGAAATCATTGATGAAACAGACTTGGATTCTACCATGGGCAGTGTGTTGTCTTTGCAGTGTGTTCGTCCACCAATCACATTTCCATGTTTTTGGTTGTAGTTCAAACGCTTAACAAAGAACTCTTTGGATTCTCCCGATAGGAAATCCATTGCACAGATAGACGCCGTGGCAATTGTATTGATTGCTGTGCCACTGAAGATACCGCCACGATAGTACGATTGGGTATAGATCAGTGTCTCCAGAAGCTCAGCATGGTCATAGTGACTTTGCACTTCTGGGTTACCACAAGAACATTTGGACTTTGATGTCTCAAATACTGAGCGGATGTTGACCGGACGAGTACCTTCAAACCGGATGGTCTTTCCTTCCGAATCAACACCGTTTTTATAGTAGTCGCTTAAGTACTTGAATTTAATCAAGAACTTCTCTAGGCCAACTACAGTCTCAGCAATCGACTCACAAGATAGAGACAGGATCGGTTTTGCCATTTGGGTATCTTTGATGCCCATTGCCCGAATAACGCCACTGATCTGCTCAACGACGTTATTGAGGTGTAAGGTAGGACTGCCGTCAGTGGGTGTCTCCAACGTCTCCTTGATGCGCTGTGTGGCTTCTAGAGGCAGTGCGTTGATCGACATCTGAAGACCGAGACTTGCTCCTGCCATTGGAGCAGTTTTATCCTCATTGTCCAACTGCGCAACGATACGATCACGAGCAATCATCAAACTTTCCATAGACCGTTTGATGTCCTGACGTTTCTTGCGAAAATCAAAGAATTTTGAATTCATCTCAATCATCATGGTTTCTCCGTAGGCTTCGTCAGGTTACGCCCAAAACACAAACGAAGAAACTCTGACATGTCCACCACGCCATCTGGATGAGAAATCCATTTGGCGTAAAGTTCGCTGTCTGGCGTGTTGGCAAATTGTCTGGCCAGTACCGCATTGCCAAAGTCCTTATACGGTGCTTTGGTTCCCTCACTGTGGGAATGGAACTCAAGCCACGTTGGAATGCCCTGGCAACGCTTCCCTGTGAGGATGTAGTTGACAGTGTCCAATAAGAACGCTTGGGTGCATGGATTGGAACCAGGATTCTTCTGGATGTTAAACACCATCCAGTCTTTGAAACTTGGTCCGATTAATCGCAGTGCAATCTCAAGCATCGTTCGTGCATATTGCCAAGTGGTTTTGGAATTTCGTTCACCTGGATAGTTGATGATGAACGACTCCAGTGTAGGGTCGCCTGAGTAGATGAATTCCTCAGAGTACCCAGGAGCATTGTTAACGACGCCAGAGACATATCCTCTTGCATACCGATGACGCATATTAGTTCTCCTCGTACTTATCTAAAGCACGGTAGATATCGCGACGGCGCTTCTCAAGGGCAGCCAGAGTACGTTCTTCATTGGGACTATTGCCACCATTGCGACGACTCTCGATAATCTGAATGCGGGTTTCAATACGCATCTTGTCCACGTTCAACGCATTGTAACGACTCTCTTGGTATTCTACCCAAGCCTTACCAACGATGAAGAACGGGTTGATTGGCAATGGCAGAAAGCGAAAGCCCATTGGGTCGAACTTTGCTTGGTCACCAATACTAAAGGTGATATTCTCTTCTTCTGGTTTGAAGACCGTCTTAGGAATATCTTGCATCGCCTTGGCCAGTCGGTTTGGTTCAGTATACAGACTGTTCATTGCCTGAAGGTACTTCTCAAGGTTCTTTTGCAGAAACTCGATTTCACCAGGTGTCATCCCTGCGGTCTCTTGAACCTCATCCAATACGTTCTGCTCACAGCCCATGAAATTGGCTAACATGATCATGGTGTATTGGTTGGTGAACAAAATGGCGTTTTGGAAGTTCAACACAGTCACGTCAGAGAACATGATAGAGGCAGTATTCATCACCTCGTTCGGATGCGCCTTAACCAGACGCTCTATCGTGCTGATGTTCTTCAGGATGATTGGGTACGCTGTGTTCAGTGTGTCAATCCAAGAACCACTACGGGCTTTTAGATTGGGGTACTTTGCAAACGACGACGCCAGACGCTTGGCAAACGCACTCTTAAACTCAACGCCTTTATACAACGCAAACGTACGCTCAAGGGTTGGGATAATGGTGGTTTCGATTTCCTCTCTGGCTCTGGCACACGCAACTTCGAGTTGGTTCTTCTTGGACAGAAAAGGGTTTAACTTGGCAACGAATGTTCCAAATGACATGTGTATTACTCCTTAGAAACGGGGCTGACCCATCATTTGCCCAGATTGATATGCTTGCAACATCTGCATCATATCGCCGCCACCACCGCCTTGTTTGCTGACCAGTGGTTTAACATCATCAATGTCTAATTCACTGGCACGTTCGATGCCACGGTGATAGATCTTAACGCTCTTAAACGCTGGATCATAGACCACCAACATCATGATGTAGGTATTGGCAAAGATGCGACTGCGTAGACGGTAGTCGTCAAGACGAGCACCAATGGTCATCTCTAATGAATCCGCAGTGGTCTTGTCGATCACATAAATCTGTGAAGCGGTTGCAGTAGATAGACCTGTTGGACGATTACCCACGCCTTTGGTCAGTGAGATAATGCCAGAGATGAAGCCGACCAGTTTTGATCTGTTCTTGCGCTTTAAGGTGTCAGCATAAATGCCGCTTTTGTCTTTGCGCAACATCTTGGCATGTTGGTCAATCAGGTCAGAACAAGTGATGAACTGTGTACCAGTGATCAGGCCGTTCTTGAGCATCCAGAAACGTTCTTTTAAGCTATGGTCTGCTTCGGCGTGTGCCATCAATGCAACGATCGCATCTGACTGTGCTTGGATGACTTGCAGATTGATTTGGATCGGAACAACAACAGTGCTTTCACCAGACTTAAAGGTCACATCCACCAATTGTCCAATGGCAATATTGTTCATGGACTGGAGGTTGTGAATGGTATCTTTATGAAGTGATGAAGACGTCATCGGGTCTTCTTCTTCTGGAGGATCAATTACTGCGGCATTAAGGCCTGCGGCGTATTGATTTAGACCAGCAGTTAATGGTGCTAGTTTTTCATTGGTGAGTTTTGACAGTGTCTGGTTTGGTTTTTCTTTCCATTGACGGGGGAGAGTAAACCCATCAAAATTAGACTGATCAAAACCATTGTTACCTGCCATCATGGTACCGATGCCAGAAGCCACGGCGCTACCTAGATCACGGTTCGGGTTTAACGAATCCAAGATCTGAGAGATCTGCACGTTGCCGTGTGACATTTTCATGGCCAATGCCTGTAGCCAATATACCGCAATTTGTTGGTTAACAAACCGCAGTACAGTGGACAGGTTTGGATCTTTGATCAACATTCCGTCAACAATCGTATTTGAGACGACACGGGCAGCAGAAGTTGCACCGATCAAGGAGTCGGCTCTTGCATCATTAAGCATACCCGGAAGGCGTCCAGCCATTTGCGCACCGGTTGTTCCCAGTGCTTGGGGCACTTTGAGTGCCAAGTCAAAAAGTTCCAGCATTTTTGAAGTTCCTTAGGAGTTGAGCAATGGAAGAAGATGAAATCGTAAATCCCAATGACGTGGGCACAGAGTCCTTTTCGCAACGCGGCACAATATTTCCCAGTGGCGATACGACCATCAATGATATCTTTCGGGAGCAAGGTCACGGTTCATTCAGTGCATTAAATACTGCGGCATTGTGGGGTGTCGATCACCAAGGGATCAGTACCTACATTGATTCTCCGCAGGAAGAATATGGCATCGTCTTATTTACTAAGCCAATGCTGAACCTATCATACAATAACATATTGCAAGATAACCGATTTGTGGCCATGGCGTCTGATAATGCACTGTCTATGCCCCGTATTGTTAAGGCAATGCTTGACCCTGTGTCTCAAAAAGTGAAGAGAACCAGTTGTCCATTGATTGATCCGTATAGTGCGTTTCTACCTATCTTGTCAAACACCTGTACCTCACTCTCTGGCTTCCCTGACATCCAGATGAAGTCCTACGAAAGTGCACCGGGTAAGTTTAGTGAAGTGTACATTCAGCCAGACGGACATGCTGAGACCATGGAGGATCTTTCTCTAACTGCGACCTTTAAAGAAGGCCCAGGCGGTATCGTCAGTGAATTGTTCTTTAAATGGGTCACCTACATGGGACTCATCCGTGAAGGTAAGTTTCGTCGTCGTCTCGGGTTTATCCTAGACAACAAACGTGACTATGACACTCGCGTCTATGTACTGGTACTTGATCGCTCTAAGCGCTATGTATTAAAACTCACGTGTTGTGGGGTAATGTTCCCATCTAGCGTTCCAATGGGCAAAGACGGTGACTTTGTTAAAGAAGCTGACGGCGGTATTATTGAGGATTCCAATACCGTATCTATCCAGTTTAAAGCGATGGGGGCGTGCTATCGTAACCCATTGTGGATTGCTGCTTTTAACCGTACCGTTGAGAACATGAATCCTTACATGAACGTTGCCTACATTAAGACGTACATGAAACAGATTCCCCATGATCAACGCAATGACTTTAACAAGATGGGTTATCCGTTAATTGACATTGCCACAATGGAACTAAGATGGTATGTCTTCAAAGAAGACTACGAGATTGGCATGAACAGGAGAAAACGAAGTGGTCTCTAACAGCGCATATGTTGGCCAAGTCTTGAATGTTGCAGGAGACCCTACTCGGGTACTGCAACTTCAAATCAATACGATTGCCCAAGCCATTCGTGAAGGGACGTTGGTATTTGACGTCACATCGCCATTCTCCTTAGCAATGGAGTGTATGGCTTTTAATACCCATGCGTTAATGGTCTCTCAGAAGTCTATCTCGCAGAAACTATATCCTTCGTCAGCGGATACCTTGGACGACATCTATCGTCATGCGGCTGACCACGAGATTGTAGGGCTGTATTCTACCGCAGCAGTTGGTGAGTTCATGTTTGCGGCCAACCGTGCAAACATCATTAATGGTGCTGTACCTGATGAGGATAACCCTCAGATCAGAAAGATCATCATTCCTCGCTATCAAGTGATTGGTAACGGAGTTGATAACTTCACCCTGATGTATCCGATTGTGATTAAGATCATGCCGGATCTTTCAATTCAAGCGTACTACGATACTTCCGTAATCTCTCCTCTGCAAGTGGTTGAGAATAGTTTTCTTCCGATTCGATATGCAGACATCGGTGGGCAGAAGTATTTGTCATTCTTCTTCAGTGCGCCACAGTGCGATCTGGTTACCCATGAAGTAGGTTTAACTCCTTCGATCGGTACAGTGAAGAAAGAGTTCATCTTGACCGACCGGTTCTTTCATTGTCGGGCTTATATCAAAAACACCGGTCAGTTGAACTGGACAGAAGTCAAGGTGGCCAACTACAATTCGTTGTATGACGCATCGGTGCCAACCTTTTTGATCAAGGTGTTAGAAGGTCGGGTCTCCGTAGAATTACCGGTCATCTATAGTGTGAATGGTTTGGTCAACGACGCTGTTAGAATCGACATCTTCTCTACTCGCGGGAAACTGGATTATGTCCAAAGCGGGTTCTCTCAAGACGCGTTTACCTTTGACTTCCCAAAGACCGACTACAATCAAAAGGCCAAGAAGTACGGTGCGCCATTGCAGAAATTTGATGGTATTCGTTTGGCTGGTATTGGTGCGGTCACTGGCGGTACTAGCGGTCTTACCTTTGCCGAAGCCAAAAAACGTATTGTCTATCGTAGTGAGTTTGCTGATGATGGTGCAATTACTTTTGAACAAGTTAGAAATAAAACCTACACCTCGAACTTTGACATCTCCCTTGTTAAAGACAATGTCAGTGATCGGATCTTCTTGGCGACCAAACAAATTCCGGCTAAAATTGACGGATTTGAATCAGATGAATCGACATTGGTCTCTGGTGTTGGGATTGGTTTATGTGAGGTGAACAACACCTTACTACAGATGGCCAGTTGGGCGGGAACTTACGACAATCAGATTCGGGTGACAATTACACCAAAGACTTTGTTCTCTCGTGTAAATGGTTCGATTTATCCTGTCTCTGCTGAACGGATCAACGCACTCAAACGACGGGACAATAGTAACATTGAGACCGTGGTTGATCAGATCAATGCCGAGGAGTTTCTGTTTAGTCCGTTTTACTATCGGATCAGTTCAGAGAACCAGATGACTCGTGTGGACGTCTATGACTTTGATCGTCCTGTAATCAACACCAAACAGGCGATCGCATTTAACGATGCCGCTGTTGTCATGGCGTCTACAGGAGAGTATACGATTCGTGCTAAACCAGAGGGCGGCGGATACCACATGTTCTTTGAGTTGTATCCTGACGAGACGCTCAAGAAGGCCGATGCAAGAAGTATCTTCCTACAAGCAAGTTTCATTCCTGACAATGGTGGCCGTCGAGTCTTCTTAACTGCGGAGCTGTTATCAGGTTTCAATGAAGAGACGTATGCCACTGAGTCTGTACTTGTCTATCGGTTTGATATTCCAACTACTTACGATGTTGATTTGAATCATCGTCTTATGTTAACAAACGACCGACTTGCGGTGGACTTAACAAAGACCATCGACTTGGCGATTGTGGTGGAAACGGAGGCAATTGTTGATGATCCATTCTCTGCATATTTCAATCCCAGTGACCTTGCCGGTTACTTACCAACCAAACGTTACATTGGGGTCACCAGAGAACAGGTCAACGTCACATTTGGGGTATGGCTAAAACACTATTGGCAACGGTATCGCTCTCTGCCGGAAGCGACGCAATATCTTCGCTATGAGACTGACGTCTTTGCCAGTTATGATCGGAATATCTATTCTCGTGATGATGATGGTAATGTGATCTTCACTGAACGGTCGTCTAGCGATCGTACGCTAGTTCCGGTTATTCTGCATCAAAAGGGAGACTTGATCCTTGACGAGACTGAACAGCCCATCATTCGCTTCGCCAGAGGATCGGTGATTATGGATGAGTATGGTAATCCTATTGCAGTGGAGGGACAGCGGGGAATCAAACGTCACTTTGACATCGTGTTGTTTGATGGAAAGTACTACTTTGCTGACGATGAAGTTTCTGCCACCTACTTTAGTCGGGCAAAAGACCTTGTGCTTGACTGGGTGACTAACGATGGTCCTCGGTTACTTAATCGACTGCAAGAGCGCACTGACATCATGGTGATCCCTAAGGTGACTATGGGAGACGTCATGGTGACCGTTGATTCAGGGGATTCTGTTCGGGTTAAATCTGCACAGGGTGTCACTGTTGATATCTACATGACGGGCGCAGCATTTCTTGACAATGATATTCGTCAGACTATCTCAGCAACGATCCCTCCGGTCATCAGCCAAGAGCTTTCAAAAACGACGGTTTCTAAACAGTCGATTGAGAGTGCTATTCGCTCAAAGGTTGGGGATGGCGTTGTGTCTGTTCGTATCAGTGGGTTATTTGATGACCTGTTTGATGTGGCTACGCTACAAGACAACTCCAGTGGGTTTACGATAGGTGCTCGTGTCACGGCACGCAGTAATAAGACGTTGTCGGTAGAGAATACCATTGATATCAATTTCCACAGTCATAGTCGGTGAAACCTCCCTACCGCAGCCTAGGCTGCGGTAGGGCTATGATTAACGTCCCGACATATCAACGGGTGCCATTACTGCAATCAAATCACTGCACATTTTCCCTAAGAATTCAAATATCTGTAAACCCGCCTTGTTCATTTCAAGATAGGTCGATATCGTCGTAGCAGTCGACATGAGTATTCGACATAGATAGACCATCTCTTGACAAGCCGCATCTAAAGAAAAATAATGCTGTTGTCTGGTGTTTGAGTCCTCCTCTAATACCATTAACGATTTTATCGCTTTCTCCTTTTCGTTGCTCATGTCCGAATGTTCATATTTTGAAACTTTATCCGAAAGCATTTTCTTTTCATGTCTGACGTCCCTAATTTTTTGTTGCGATGTAGCGATTGTCGAATTTGTTTTGGCTATTATTGTCTGTAGTTCTTTGACGACTTTATTTAGATCATCTAACGTATCCTGCGCCAATTCACAGGTATCATCTTTTGCTAGACTATCGGCTGTCGTCACTACCTTTAAATACGTTTTAAGGTTATCATCGTAGTTTTCAGAGTACGATATTTCTTGGGATATTGCCCATAGTCTAGACTTTGTATAGTCATCCGTTCCGTCGCCACCACTTCCTGCGCCAGTCTCCGACATCTTTTTAATCTCAGATGATATTTTCTTGACCTTCTCAAGATTACGCTCGGCCACTTCTTTTAGTCGACCTCCGTCAATAACACCATTGGCCGACTCCAGTGCAATTTCAGTTAGCATTTTTATTTTTTCTTTTAAGAGGGTTGTTCTTTTTTGGTCGTACTCCATGGCATCTTTAATCTTTTTGGAATGAGCCGGATTGACTAGTCTGGTATTAATTCGACTAAATTTGTACCGACTATCATCATCAAGAGTATGTTTGAAACAAAACTCTAAAAACGGAAGCATTGCGTCTAAAAACGGAAGCATTGCGTCAGTATTAATGTCCCCGTTGATGATTTTTAGTGTTGATGGTAATTTTAAATAATCTTCCGTTGCCAGTTGTAAACCAAGACTCTTATTTATCTGATCGAGCCTGCGGGAAATGGCGACTTTTCTGTAGTCCTTCGAACCATCAACTGATGGAATTTCTGACTGTTTAGTTTTATTGACCTGAGCTACTTTTTCGACTCTTTGTTTGGTATCATCTAATGTTTTCTTTACTGCTTCGACGGGGTCTCTTGGTGTCTTTGATCTGCCCATTACCTTAGCAATCAAAGCAATGATGGCTGCAATAATTGCACCAATAATACCCCATTTTCCCATGGTCTTCCAGTCGATTGCATTCAATGCCGGTTCTAAACCATGCTGGCTGGCTAGAAAGGTATAATCTCCAGAGTTTAATCCAGCAGTTACACCAGGAGAGATTTCTTCTAAGCGAGCCAAGTCCGCCTGACAGACTCCCCGCTCACGAATATCAGCGCCTGTTTTAATTAAACTCTGCATGGTTTGTGCTTTATTGTCAACAAAGGTAATAACTGATTCGATCTCAGTATCATCAACCTCACCTGTCTGTGCGCGTTCAGCAAAATCGTTTAAACCAGCGATCAATTGATCATCGGTCATGAATTGAAAAGGATGCATGGTATTACTCCAGATAAACTATTAGGGCCATAATAATCGAAGGGCTAAATGCCCTTCGATTAGGTTACGACTAGGGCGAGGGTTTAGCGGCGACTGCTGCTGCCAAGTAGACCTTTAAGATGTGGTCTTTGCAGTCACTGATGTGTTTGTTTAAATCAGCAACGTTACGACGGAAACGATTGATCGCAGAAATCGTATTCTGTAGTGCCACCAGATACGAGATCATTTCGTTAATCACTTTTAAGCGACTACGTCTAATCTCAGGATCACGGGTTTGTTCATCCAACTTCTCAGCGGACTTCTTCATGGCGTTTAAGCGCACTTGAACCGCTTGGAGCATCTTGATTTCCGGATCACCAATTGCATCAGTGTCCTTCATGTTCAAAGGGGTCTTCATGTATTCCTTCAGCGCTTTAACTTTCGCATCGGGGTTTGTTTCCACAAGATCCCCGAGGAAGTTGGTTGCCGCCTTAAGAATGGCAGTTGGATTACCTGCTAACGATTCGACCTTCTCAACCGTTACAGCTGAAGGCAGACCATAGTCGATGTCACCAATGTTGCCTTTGAAGTCTTCTTCTTTAAGAACACTATCACCAGCAAGTTCATTCTGAAGCTTCTTGAACTTGCTGTCGATATCACCAACTACCTTTGGCATCGCCGCGGTGTACGCGGTAATGAACTTCTGGATATCAGAGTGACTTGCTCCCCTTGCCGTCCCGCCTGACAGTGCATCGTACAAGTAACTGTACTTGTGCTTTGGAGACTCTAAGATTGCCTTGATGGCAAAGTCACCAACAGCGTCATCAGCGTTCTGGATTTGACGAGGCGTCCAAGAAACTTGTCCAAACTTCTCAACGACCTTATCTTTCAAGGCCAGTTTAAACGCTTCGATGTTCTTGACCTTACCCAAGATTTCCTTGACTTCGCGATCCATCTCTGCATGTTGACGTTCGAAGTCTTCTTTGGTCATCATGGTCAGCTTGTAGTCTGCTGGGGAAAGACCCAAGCGATTCTTCATGGCCATGATCATCTTGACGATCAAACCGATCAACGCACCAATACCCGCAGCAATTGCTAGTCCGCCTAGTAGTTTACCCGCCTTGTCCATGTTGTTCAAACCTGCTTCGTATCCCACACGACTTTCTGCGTCAGTGAAATAGTTAACATGTCTGATATACTCGTTGAGACCAGGGTAGATGTCAATGGCTTGCTGAACATCCGCTTTACAGATCGACCCTTTGTCTTGGATCTTCTGAGTGAAAGACTCTAACATCTCATGAGTTTCAATCGCTTGTTGTGCGACTCTCACCTCTTCATCCAATACCTCTTGGGTGTACTCTTCATTGCCTGCGGTCAGTTCATCAGGCAAGGTTCCGTCTAGAACCTCTTGACCCAATTCATCTTTGCCATCAGGGGTTTTGTCTAGAGCCACTGGAGGTGGCTGTAGGACTTGATCTTCCTGACCTAAACCTAGCGCATTGTCTAGGTCTTTAAGAAGTTCATCTGAATGTTCCATGTTACGCTCCCTTATCGCAACCGGCGATAATGATGTTGATAATCTGTTCCGACTTTCTAGACAATATTTTAAACGACGCAATACCAACGTCACCATAGTTGATGTATGACTTCAGTGTCTGAGTCGAAGACAAAATTCTCTTGTGGTGGCCGAGAATACTTGCATTTAATCGAGACAAAGTTGAATTCACATCACGAGTAATCTTAGATGCGTCACTACCCGACAAAGTCTTTGAGGTGATTTCTTTGCTTAGCTCCTCAAACTTTTTGACTTTTGACTCTAGCGCCTTCTCTCCTTTCTCTATTTTGTCTAGGTGAGAAAAGATTTCGATTCGGAGTTCACTGGCAGCCGCGTGACTGGGCTTTGCAATATTGTCAAAAGTGTAAAACCCAGAGACAAGATCAGTGGTGATTAAAGAGGTCTCAACGTGACTGGCAACGACTTCCTTGAGGTCTTTAGAGTCGGTCTGTTTATCCAACTCATCTTTCATGTACTGAGACATACCAGTCATGCTTGCCTCTCTCTCCCAGACGTAATAGTCCTGTAGCGACAGTTCTCCACCGTAAAGACCCTTCAGTCTGGTCAACGCAGTAATGATCTTGTCCATTTTATCATCCATGATTTCAACCGACTTTACAGTTTGATCAAAATCTTTTCTGACGGCAACTTCAATATCTTTACAGGATTTATTGCTCGTCCGGTAAATCGTTTCAAACGCTAAGAACTGTTGTTTTTGTTCCAGGTTTAAACCGTAGTCAAAGCAGAATCCGTAGAGCATTGCCTGTTCAGGCATGTCTAACTGCTCTTGTCCTTTCGACAAGATGATTTGCTCGATTGGAAGGTAGACAAGTGCTTTTTGACTGGGCTTTCCTTTTTCCGTACCACTAAATTTTTCTTCGATATCCTCCATGATTTTAGTTTTCATTTCTTTGTTTCGCGCAACAACAATATCTCTAATCGACTGGTCGTCAACCATTGTTCGTCTTGACAGATTTCTGTTTATTCTGCTTAGACTTTGTTCAGCATCTTGTCTGATCGCATCACCGACGTTAAGTTTTGACTTACTCTTATCCGCACCACCGCGAATCTTTACGATCAGAGCAATAATAGCTGCGATAATTGCACCGACAATACCCCAGCGCCCAATCGTGCCCCAATCAATGGCGTTTAGCGCTGGTTCTAAACCATGCTGACTGGCCAAGAAAGTATAGTCACCAGAGTTAAGACCGGCAGTAACCCCAGGAGAAATATTCTCTAGTCGATGTAGGTCTTGTTGCCCGATGCCCTCTTGCTCTAAACGCTCTCTCTCGTCATCCAACGACGTCAACATTTGTGCTTCAGCAGTAAGGCGGTCTGTTAATGCATCCATATCCTCGTCTGACATATTGCCTTGATTGACCAACTCATTAGCATCGTTCAAACCAGCAATCAATTGACTGATAGGCATACTACGATAATACGACATT
>Ga0075464_10000184_pt1 | contig 26536 bp, 22 predicted proteins | sample DEB19_08_DNA_5_FD_75068 | JGI IMG/M metagenome (GOLD analysis project Ga0075464, IMG submission 75068) | Aqueous microbial communities from the Delaware River and Bay under freshwater to marine salinity gradient to study organic matter... | ecosystem: Environmental > Aquatic > Marine > Coastal ...
AACTTAGTTAGCAATAATTTTTGAACAGACAGTTTTTGATAGGTAAGTGTAGGAACTCCTAACGCTTTTTTGATACGATAAGTTCTAAAATTATTATGCAGGTCAATGATATAATCAAAATTGCATTGCTTCAATGTTTCAATGGTAGCTGCAATGTCTTTATCAAAATAATGAAAATGGTCAATATAAGGATTCGCTTCTGTAACCGACTTCATGAAAGTCTTTGTTAAAAAATGAATCTCTGCTCCAGGAATTTGTTGTTTGGCGCAACGAATAGCAGGTGTAGTAAATACAATATCTCCAATAGATGAAAAACGAATAAATAATAATCGCATATTATAAAAGTCTATGGAAGTGGATTATCGTATTCTAAATAATCTAAATCTTTGTGATAAGTTTCTTCTGTAAATATAAAAGCAACTATAGTAATTGACATTACGATTACAGCTGTCAAAATACCACTTTGTACAATGGTCCAACCTAAACTTTTCTGTAAAATATCTAAGAATAAAAAATTAATTAAGGGTAATGCACCTCGCACCATATTAGGAATCGTAGTTGCAGCCGTAGCTCTTAAGTTGGTGCCAAACTGCTCGGCAGCCATTTGATTAAAGATAGCCCAGTAGCCTGTACTAAAGCCTAGGAAGGCACATATAGCGTACATTCTTTCGTCACTATTATTATATGCACTGAAAAACAAAATCATACCCAAAACGCTAATGGAATAAAAAACCAACAATGCTTTCTTACGACTTTTAAAATACTGACTTACATATCCAATTAATAAATCACCCACTGCTATACCAATATAAGCGAACATTACAGAACGTCCAGAATCAATTAAATTAGTACCATAAAGCCCTGCAGCAAACTTATTACTATAGTTAACCATTACTCCAATCACAAACCAAGTTGGTAAGCCTATCAAGATTGCTTTTATATATTTAGAGAATCTCTTTTTGTCACTAAAGAACATTAAGAAATTACCCTTTGCAATATTCGCCAACTTTGCAGACTCGAACATAAAGGATTCTGCCACTCGTATACGAAGGATTAATAAAAAAAATCCCAATACCCCTCCTATTTGATAACATAGTCTCCAGTCCTGTGTGTATTGAAAAGTAAAATAAGCAAATACGGCACCAAACAATCCAATTCCGGCAACCATGGAAGTACCTATGCCCCTTTTGTTTTTAGGAAGCATCTCGGATACCAACGTAATGCCTGCTCCTAATTCTCCAGCTAAACCAATGCCGCCAATAAAACGGCAATATGCATATTGGTCCACTGTTTGCACAAAAGACGTTAAAATATTTGCTACAGAGTATAATAATATAGAACCAAATAGCACTTTTAATCTTCCTTTTTTATCTCCAATCACACCCCATAAAATTCCACCAATTAATAACCCTGACATTTGCCAGTTTATAATATGTGCACTGTCCACAATAATAGTTTCGGCAGTTGCACCTAAACTCATTACACTAGGTTGTCTAACAATAGTAAATAACAGTAAATCATAAACGTCTACAAAATATCCTAATGCTGCAACAAAAACAGGCAGCGACAAAAGTCCTATTTGTTTATTATTAGTAGTCATATTTAATTATGCTTTTTTTGAACGATGGGTCATTACTTTAATAATTACCGGAGCCGTGGTTATAAATACAATTCCGATAACTATTACTTCTAAGTGTTTTTTCAAATCAAATTGAAAATGCTCTAAAATCCATCTTTGTAGAAAATGTCCCGCACATAACATACTAGAAACCCATAATACACAGCCAACTATATTAAAATATAAAAACTTCTTCTTGTCCATTTTAACTATACCCGCAATAATGGGTGCAAATGTGCGCACAATAGGAATGAAACGTGCTATAACAATTGCACGCCCTCCATGTTTATCATAAAATTCCTGTGCTTGAATTAAATATTTTTTCTTAAAAAATAGATTCTCTTTCCATTCATACATAGTGGGACCTACGTTCTTCCCAAATAAATATCCAACATAGTTTCCTGCAATACCTGCCGCTGCAATAAATACCATTATTGTAAATAAATTAAGCCACTCATTATTGGAAGCGAAAATCTCGGCAGCTAGCGGACCAGCATAAATGCCAGCTACAAATAATAAACTATCCCCTGGTAAAAAGAATCCAGCAAATAATCCTGTTTCAGCAAATACTACAAGTAATATTAACCATAAGCCTCCGTGTTCAATATAAAACTGAGGTTGTAATAATTGGCTCCAATGAAAAGCTTCCAATAATGTAATCATCATAAAATTATTTTTTAAGTATGAGCAGGTTCTTCTAAAGCACCTTCCCATTTACTTACTACTGTTGTTGCTAAACTATTACCTAAAACATTGGTTGCAGAACGGAACATATCACAGAAATGGTCGATAGGTAAAATTAAAGCAATCCCTTCTGGAGGAATATGAAACATAGCACAGGTTGCAGTAACTACCACCAATGATGCACGTGGCACCCCTGCGATACCTTTACTTGTAAGCATTAACACAATCAACATAGTTAATTGTGTTCCAATGTCTAAATGGATGCCATAAGCCTGTGCAATTGCCATACTAGCAAAAGTCATATACATCATACTTCCGTCTAAATTGAAGGAATAACCCAATGGCAAAATGAAAGAAACAATCTTATCCTTACAGCCGAATTTTTCTAACTCTTCTGTTAATTTAGGAAATACGGCCTCACTACTAGTGGTGCTAAAAGCAATCACCAAAGGTGTAGTGATATGTTTTAATAAAACTGGCACACGGTTTCTTAAAATAAGAAAACCTACCCCTAATAAAACTACCCACAATGCACCAATACCTATTAAAAAATAAAGCAGGTATTTGCCATAAAAAATAAATATTGCCAAGCCTTTAGTTGCAATGACTGCTGCAATAGCGCCAAAGACACCTAAGGGTGCAAAATTCATTACATAGCCTACCATCTTTAAAATAACATGTGCAATAGTGTCCAATGCTTTGATAAATCCTTTTGCAGGTTCCCCAATAGCAGCGGCTGCTACACCAAAGAAAATACTAAATATAACAATTTGTAAAATTTCGTTATTGGCCATTGCCTCAATCATACTTTTTGGGAAAACATGCTCCACGAAATTAATTACACTAAATGACTGTGTCTTACCCATCAAGTCTTGCACTCCAGACTTATCTGCTGCAACACTTAAATCCATCCCTTCCCCTGGCTTAAACAAATTCACTAAAACCAACCCTATTAACAAGCTCATTAAAGAAGCGGTTACAAACCATAGCAATGCTTTACCCCCTACTCTACCAACTGTTTTCAAGTCCCCAAGTTTTGCAATACCCACTACTAAAGTGGTAAATACCAACGGCGCAATAATCATCTGAACCAATCTTAAAAAGATGGTTGTAAATAATTTTACATTTTTTGCAAAGCTGTCAATGGTTGCTTGGTCTTTACCCTCGTGTATAAAGTATCCAAGTATCGCACCTGCCACCATGGCGATGACAATGTAAACGGTGAGTTTGTTTGATTTTTTCATAAGCCTATTAGTTATGCAATATAAGACTTAACTGCTAAAATTGGGCATCTAAGGACGCTAGTGTTTTCTTAAAAAATGAATGTGTTTTTGCGAAAAAAGTGCTATTTTTCAACTTGTATTGAAATTGTTAATTCACCCTAAGTAGGAAATGATTGTCATTAACTACTTATTAACTGAAAATTATTAATATGAGTTTATTTAGAAAAAAAGATTTGTCGGCGATGTTGGCTCAAGCAGAAGACGGAGGCAAGGGCTTAAAAAGAACACTTGGCGCAGGTAATTTAATTGCATTAGGAGTTGGCGCAATTATTGGTGCTGGCCTTTTCGTAAGAACTGCTGCAGCTGCAGGACAGGCTGCAGGACCAGCTGTAACATTATCATTTATTGTTGCTGCTGTTGGTTGTGCTTTTGCTGGACTATGTTATGCTGAATTTGCTGCCATGATACCTATTTCAGGTAGTGCTTATGCTTATTCTTATGTAACAATGGGAGAAACAGTAGCTTGGATTATTGGATGGGCATTAATTATGGAATATGCATTAGGTGCTGCAACTGTATCTATTGCTTGGAGTGAATATTTGAATAAGTTACTGGGTGGGCGGATTCCATATGAATGGAGTCACTCCCCTTTTGAAAGCTTTACAGACACATTTGGGGTATTACATCATGGAATCATGAATGCGCCTGCTTTAATCATCTTATTATTATTGACTTTATTATTAATTAAAGGAACGCAAGAGTCTGCGATAGTAAATGCGGTAATCGTATTTATTAAAGTGGCTATTGTTATTATATTCATTATTCTTGGATGGCAGTTTATTCGTCCAGAGAATCATACTCCTTACTTGATTCCTGCGAATCAACCACCAGTGGTGGACGCTGCGGGTAAAGTTATTGCCGACTACTCAGGCACCTTCAAACATGGCTGGGGAGGCGTTTTGGGTGGAGCTGCAATTGTATTCTTTGCCTTTATTGGTTTTGATGCCGTTTCAACAGCTGCTCAAGAAGCAAAAAATCCTAAGAGAGATATGCCAATTGGTATTTTAGGCTCACTAGTGGTTTGTACTATTTTATACATCTTATTTGGACACGTATTAACTGGTGTAGCTAACTGGAAGGACTTTGTTGATCCATTAAAAGGTCGTGAAGCTTCTGTAGCTTATGCAATTTCTACTTATATGACTGGATATGGCTGGTTAGCAACTGCAGTTACAGTAGCTATCTTAGCTGGTTTCTCTTCTGTAATTTTAGTAATGTTAATGGGACAGTCTCGCGTATTTTTCTCCATGGCGAACGACGGATTATTACCTAAAGTATTCTCCGAATTACATCCTAAATACAGAACACCATACAAGTCAAACTGGATCTTATTTGTTTTTGTAGGTGCTTTTGCCGCATTTGTACCAGGTAGCGTAGCGGGTGATTTAACCTCATTCGGTACTTTATTTGCCTTCGTATTAGTAAGTGCAGGTATCTGGATTTTACGTAGAAAGTCTCCAGACATGGAAAGACCATTCAAAACACCTTTAGTACCATTAGTTCCTATCTTAGGCGCTGTTATTTGCCTTGCAATGATTTTTGCATTAGATGCTCAAACATTGAAAGTTGCATTTGCATGGATGGCTTTAGGTTTGGTGGTTTACTTCCTATATGGTAGAAAACATAGCAAACTGAACAACTAGTTCAAGTTGTTAAAAATATAGCTAGAATAGCCAGACCTTATTGTCTGGCTATTTTTTTTGTCCTATTTTTGCAGACCTTAAATAATGAAACTATGGGAAGGATTTTTGAAGTAAGAAAAGCAACTATGTTCAAGCGATTCGATCGCATGGCAAAGCAATTTACGCGTATAGGAAAGGAAATTGTAATCGCTGTTAAAGCGTCCGGTCCTAACCCAGACGACAATCCTGCTTTAAGAAGATGTTACCAAAATGCTAGAAGCGTTGGTATGCCTAAGGACCGTGTTGAAGCAGCCATTAAAAGAGCAATGGGTAAAGACACTTCTAACTATGAAGAAATAATGTACGAAGGTTACGCACCTCATGGCGTGGCTTTATTAGTAGAATCGGCTACAGACAATCACGTTAGAACTGTTGCCAATGTGAAAAGTCATTTTAATAAAGGACATGGAGCAATGGGTAATAGTGGAAGCGTAAGTTTTCAATTTAAGAAAATGGGTGTTTTTAAATTAAACCCAGAAGGATTAGTAATGGACGACTTAGAATTAGAATTAATAGATCATGGCTTAGACGAATTAGGAGAAAGTAATGACGACAATGGTAATCCAATTTTAGTATTAAGATGTGCTTTTACCGACTTTGGAAGTTTACAAAAAGAATTGGAAGCTAAGAAGCTAAATGTAATTAGTGCTGAACTGGAGTGGATCCCAACTACCACAGTACCTGTAACAGACGAGCAAGCAGAGGACGTTAGTAAATTAATTGAAAGACTAGAAGAAGACGAAGACGTGAACAAAGTGTTCCATAATATGGGATAGGCCTCCATGAAACACTTTATAACCATAATAATTATTTCAAGCTTAATGAATCAAAATGGATTCATTAAGCTAACAGATACATTGAGTCCAAAGTATAACTTTTACTCACTTAGCTCAGACTTAAAAGTCGCACCCAGTTTTTATACTACAAAAACCGGCTTTATTTGTAATATGGAAAGGGCTTTACAAAAGCAAACAAAAATTCCTATAAAGTTTAGATTAGGATCGGTCGAACAAACACAAAAACTAGAAGGTTACAACCTATCTACTCTGCCATCATCTCGGTAATAACTTGTATTACTTCCTCTGTATTCGGCTTTGAGAAATAGTCCCCGTCACTTGCATATGCAGGACGATGTGCTTTAGAACTCAAGGTTCTAGCAGCTACGTCTAACCAACGGTAACCACCCTGCGTTTCAATAACATGTTGATACATGTAAGCGCTAGCGCCACCTGGAACATCTTCGTCAATAAATATAATACGATTGGTTTTCTTCAAAGAAGCAACTATCATATGATTAATATCGAATGGTAACAAGGTTTGAACGTCTATAATTTCACAGTCAACGCCCATCTCTTGTAATCTTATTGCAGCGTCTTCGATAATTCTTAAAGTAGACCCATAAGAAACAATGGTAATGTCTGCTCCTTCCTTTATAATTTCTGGCTTACCAAGTGAAACAGTATAGTCCGTTATGTTCAAAGGCATTTTTTCTTTCAATCGATATCCATTCAAGCATTCAATTAAAATGGCAGGATCATTTCCTTTAAGTAAAGTATTATACATACCAACTGCTTGAACCATATTTCTAGGAACACAAACAAACATTCCTCTTAATGAATTTACAATCATTCCCATTGGCGAACCACTGTGGAAGATGCCTTCTAAACGGTGACCTCTAGTTCTAATAATTACTGGACTACTTTGCATTCCATTACTACGATAATGAAGTGTTGAAACGTCATCACTAAGTGTTTGTAATCCATATAATAAGTAATCCAAATATTGAATTTCCGCAATAGGTCTTAGTCCTCTTATTGCCATACCATGTGCCTGACCCATAATAGATTGCTCTCTTATTCCTGTGTCAAAAATTCGGTCATCTCCATGCTTTAATTGTAATCCTGCAAAACCTTGATTAACGTCTCCAATATTTCCTAGATCTTCTCCAAATGCATATACAGCAGGGTTAATCTTAAACAGTTCGTCAAAGTAATGATTTAAAATTTCATACCCATTTACAATAGTAGCGTCTGCAGCAAATTCTGCTGGAACAATGGAAACATTTAAAGTGCTTTTAGGACCTTCATTGTATAAATCCTTACTATAATAAGGCGCTTGCTGTTCATAATAAGACTTCAAGAAAGCGCTTATTTCCTTTGCATTAGGATGATGTGTAATTTTTTCAAGTACTAAATTTGCCGTTCTGAAAATATCTCTTTTTAGTGGCTCCTTATTTGATAACATTTCTTGTGTCAATGCTTCAATGCTTGCTAATTCCATTTCGTCTAAACCTGCATGTAACAAGTCTGTTATTTCAATTACTTTAGCTTTTATTGGTGCAATATATTTATCCCAAGCAGCTTGCTTAGCAAATCTAACTTCTTGTTTAATTTGAGATTCTAATTGTTGTAAATCGTCTTCATTAGTTAACTCATTCAATAACAACCAATCTCTCATTTTCTTATTACAATCCCATTCACGCTCCCATTCTAATCTTTCCGAAGACTTATATCTTTCATGACTTCCGCTGGTAGAATGTCCTTGAGGCTGTGTTAGCTCTTGCACATGAAATACAACCGGAGTATGCGTTGCGCGCGTGTAAGCAATGCCAGCTTCAAAGGTTTCACATAAAGCAGCGTAATCCCATCCATTAACTGTAAATATTTTTAGCCCATTAGTGTCTGGCTGTTTTTCCATTCCTCTTAATGCTTCCGAAATAGACCCTTTTGTAGTTTGTAATTTTGTTGGAACTGAAATTCCATATCCATCATCATAAACAAATATGGCTAAAGGTACTTGTAAAACTCCCGCTGCATTTACCACTTCCCAAAAATGCCCTTCCGAGGTACTTGCATCTCCAATGGTACAAAAACAAACCTCATTTCCTTCCTTACTTAAATGTGAAAAAAGATCCGGAAATTTTGAGCTTCTAAAACATTTTGATGCAAAAGCCAAGCCTAGGCCTCTCGCCATTTGACCTGCAGTTGGAGCAATGTCGGCAGTTACATTATGTCGATTTACTAAATCATTCCATTCCCCATTTTTATTAACGAATGGAGTAGCAAAATGAGCGTTCATATTTTTGCCACCACTATATGGGTCGTTTTCTATATCCGAATATAATTGAGAAAAATAGTCCTCTACATTGGCAACGCCAATTGCAAACATGAATGTTTGATCTCTATAATAACCACTTCTAAAATCTCCTTTTTGAAAAAACTTAGCCAAAGCCACTTGTGCAATCTCCTTACCATCTCCAAAAATGCCGAATTTGGCTTTCCCAGTAAGTACTTCACGTCTACCCAATAAACTCACTTCTCTACTCAATAAGGCAATTCGATAATCCTCCAGTACAGAAGTTCGAAATGCTTCGAAAGAAAGCATATCAGCAGAAGAAACGGCTTCTAAATTGGATTCCATATGGCAAAAATAAGGTTCCAAATGCATAAAAAGACTATAATTAGATAAAAACAGTTAATTAACGATTTTTCAATAATTTAGCCTTTCAGAGATTAACTTATTATAATATCTACTTATATGAAAAAAATAGCCTTTTTATTAGCTTTTAGCTTGTTTACAGTAAGCTTATTCGCCCAGTCAGAAATTAAGTTTGATAAGACAATTCATGATTTTGGTAAAATCAAAAAGGGAATTAATAGAGCAGTTGTATTTACTTATACAAACATGGGATCAAAGCCTGCGGTAATAGAATTCGCGCAAGCAGAATGTGGTTGTACAACACCCGAATACAAACAAGATCCCATTTTGAAAGGTCAAAAAGGAAATATTAAAGTAACCTATACTGCTCCTTTTTCTGGCGTATTCAAAAAGAAAGTAACTGTAAAGTTTGCTGGTGTAAAAACACCAATAGAACTTGAAATTGAAGGCGAAGTAATTTTAAAGTAAGCATGATTCAAATTAGTCAACGTGGAATGAATATGCCATCTTCTCCAATTAGGAGATTGGCTGGCTATGCAGATGCTGCTAAAAAAGAAGGTGTTAAGGTTTATCATTTAAACATTGGACAACCTGATATTGAAACGCCTTCCATCATGATGGACGCTGTTAGAAACGCTAATTTAAAAGTATTAGAATACACTGATAGCGCAGGTATATTGAGTTTCAGAAAAAAATTAGCCGACTATTATATTTCAAAAGGAATAGACCTTGATTATTCGAATATTTTAATAACTATTGGTGGAAGTGAGGGTATATTATTTGCGTTCATGGCCTGTTTAGACGCAGGTGACGAAATCATTGTACCCGAACCATTCTACGCAAACTATATTGGATTTGCAATGGCTGCTGGAATTAAAATTATTCCAATTACTTCATCCATTGAAACGGGATTTGCCTTACCTCCTATTGATTCATTTAAGGAAAAAATTACATCTAAGACAAAGGGTATATTTATTTGTAATCCAAATAATCCAACTGGGTATGTTTACAGTGAAGCAGAATTATTGCAAATAAGAGATTTAATAAAAGAAAAAGATTTGTATTTGTTTTCTGACGAAGCCTATACGGAGTTTAGTTATGAAGGGAAAGTTAAAAGCACATTGACACTGAAAGGTGTAGAGGATAGGGTTATCATGATTGATACTTTTAGTAAAAAATATTCAGCATGTGGTGCAAGAATTGGCGCTTTAGTGACAAAAAACAAAGAAGTTATTGAAGCTGTTATGAAATTCTCGCAAGCAAGACTAAGTCCCCCAACATTAGAGCAAATTGCAGCAGAAGCAGCACTTAACTTGCCGAGCGATTACTTTGACAACACGAGAGCAGAATACGAACGCAGACGAACTGTCCTTATAAATAGATTGTCTAAAATGGAAGGTGTTTACTGCCCTGCCCCAAGTGGTGCTTTTTACGCTATGGCAAAACTCCCAGTAGCAGACACGGACGATTTTTGCAAATGGTTATTAACCGATTTTAGAAAAGACAATGCCACTATTATGTTGGCACCTGCCAGTGGCTTTTATACAACCCCAGGTTTAGGTAAGGACGAAGTAAGATTGGCCTATGTTATTAACGAAGCCGATATTAATGCCGCAATGGACTGTTTAGAAGAAGCCCTTAAGCAATATCCCAATAGATTGTTGTAAGTGTTTTATTTCCGTTCATCATTTTTAACATCCCATACATCCATTTAAAATAGAGCCTGATGTCCATTTAAGTAATTTTGTATTGCTATGGTTCGGGTTTGATTTTGCCATGTCAAGCAATCGTTATGAGTCTCGACGTTTCTACGTTGGGACTTTTTTTATTTGTATATTTACCATCTAAATCTAAAATATGTCAACAAAAATTACAATTAACAACAATGGTTCTTTAAAAATTGAAGGCGAATTTACAATTGTAGATCGTGCAGGTAATAGCTATGATTTAGCAGGACGAGAAGTAGTAGGATTATGCAGATGTGGATTGAGTAAGAATAAGCCATTTTGCGATGGAGCTCATAATGGAAATTTTGAGCATGAAGCAATTGCTTTCGCATTACCTCCAAAGAAGACTTTATAATCTTCTTTGGCTCCTTTATTATTTACTATTTATCTGTATTTAATGTTTTTTAAAAAAATATTACTAAGCGCTCTTATTTCAATTCCCTTATTCTTGACTGCACAAACCAAACAAGTAGTGAGTGCCAATCAAATTTGGATGTCCTATAACAACACTACAAGAATTACCAACAAATTGGGTATTTGGGCGGACTATCAAGTGAAAACAAAAGATGCATTTTTTAATAATACCGACATAATAGAAAAAACATTGGGCGTGATTTATTATCCCAATGAAACAGTAAAATTCACAGGTGCATTTACTAAAGTTGACCTACACCCTACAGACGGAAGAATTATGATTGTTCCAGAATACAGACCTTGGCAAATGATACAGTGGCAAGCTAAAACAGGAAATATCAAATGGGCAAGCTGGATTAGATTAGAGGAAAGATTTAAGACTAAAGTTCTAAATAATACAACTTTAGCAAATGACTATGATTTTAGTTACAGACTACGATATAATGTATTCAGTCAATTACCCATTACCAAGAAAAAATATCAAAGAGGCGCAATTTCATTAGTTGCATCTAATGAGATATACTTGAATTTTGGGAAATCAATTGTATATAATGTCTTTGATCAGAATAGAGTTTTTGGCGGCCTATTCTTTTATACTAGCAAAAGAGATTTTTTGCAATTTGGGTATACAAAGTCATACCAGCAATTGAGTGCTGGTAACAAGTTCAAGTCTATCGATGCCATTAAAATAAGTTTCTTTAATAACTTAGATTTTAGAAGAAAAAAGGCCTAAATTGAATTCGCGCAAAAGTACCAAAGCTTTTGTTAACCCATATGCGATTCAAAGCCTGCAGCTTATTACTAATTGTTATTATACTAATGCATAGTAATGTAAATGCGCAACTAGATAAACAAAGAAATACAGTTTCATTTTATTTTGAAAATTTAGGCGACCAGTCTGTATTACTGAATGGAACAAAATATTTAGGATACCCAAACTATTTTAAGGAAGGGCATCCATTTTACATTTCAAACGCGCTTCAAATAGGACAGATTGTATACGATCATGTTCAATTTGAAAACGTAAAATTGCAATACGACTTAGTTCAAGATGCTATTATATTCCAAGATAGTATTCACCGCATTCAACTAATCAACGATAAAGTTGAAAAATTTATAATTCTTGACCAAACTTTTATCAGAATAGAAAAAGATAGTCAAAATACAATTTTACATAGTAGTGGATTTTATAATTTATTGCACGACGGCAACTTGAAATTTATTGTAAAATATATTAAAACAAAAAAGGAAGCAATAGTAAATACAAATGAACTTTTAGGTCGTTTTGAATCAAGTAGCTTTTACTATATTAAAAAAAACAATCAGTACCATACGATTAATGGGAAGAAGGATTTATTCAACTTATTTAGAGATAAAAAAGGCAAAATTACAAGTTATGTAAAAAGCCTAGGATTCAAGTATAGAGAGGATCCTGAAAACTATATATTAAAAGTAGCTAGTTATTATGACCAATTATAAACAAAAAGAAAAAAGTTACTTATTTATTAGTTTATTGGCATTGAGTTGTTTTTTTGCTATACATGTGAAAGCGCAAACTAATAGCTCAAGTTTAATAAGTATCAATTTAAAACAAGCTAGCTTTAAAACATTTATTTCAGAAATAGAAACTCAGTCTGGCATTCATTTTTATTATAACCCAGAAGAATTCAAAGACTTGTCAATAAGTATTGCTATAAAACAGCAATCAATCAAGTATGTATTAGACCAATTTATTCTAAGTACCGACTTTTATTACGCAATAGGCACCCGTAATGATATTTTCTTTACAAAAGGCAAAGCCTTAAGTTTTAACCTGCCTGACAGTCTAACAATTCAAAAAAACAAATCCTTATATGCTAGTAGTAAATTTGAGGATGAGCCAATTGCAAACAATACTTTCAATGAAAATAGCATTGACAAAAAGATTTACGAAATAGGTGAAAAAAATACCAACAGTGCAAGTTCAGTAACGTTAGTTGGAAATATCAAGGACATAAAAACAGGTGAGCCAATTGTTGGCGCTTCCGTATATATTGAAAAACCGAAAATTGGAACTGTAACCGACCAATATGGGTACTTTGCAATTAGCCTACCCAAGGGAAAGCAGTTACTTAATATTCAAAGCATTGGGATGCGCGATATTAAAAGACAGTTAGTTGTAAATGGGGATGGAAAAATGAATATAGACATGACCATTGCAGTGATGTCGTTGAAAAAAGTGGTCATATCTACTCAAAAAATTAGTAATATAAGAGGCACTCAAATGGGCGTGCAAAAAATTGACATCAAGTCTATCAAACAAGTTCCTGTAGTTTTTGGGGAGTCTGATATACTTAGAGTAGTCACTACCCTTCCAGGCGTAAAAACAGTTGGAGAAGCAAGTACTGGCCTAAATGTTAGAGGAGGTGCTGCAGACCAAAACTTAATACTCTTTAACGACGGAACTATCTATAATCCAACCCATTTCTTTGGGATGTTCTCTGCTTTTAATCCAGAAGTAATAAAAAATGTCGAACTATACAAAGGTGCAATTCCTGCCGAGTTTGGAGGAAGACTAGCTTCTGTGTTAGACATTAATAGTAGAGAAGGTAATAAAAAGAATTATACCGGATCGGCTGGAATTGGCCTACTTACAAGCAGGGTCAATATAGAAGGTCCTATTGAAAAAAATAAATCTTCTTTTATATTAGGTGGTAGAAGTACTTATTCAAATTGGCTTTTTAATGTATTGCCGGACCAATATCAACATAGCAGTGCCTCATTTTACGATCTTAACCTAAGTGTAAATAATGAAATTAATAAAAAGAATACTTTATATATAAATGGCTATTTAAGTGCAGACAGATTCAATTTAAATTCAGATACAGTATATGGATATGCAAATAAAAATTTCTCAATTAAACTAAAGCATATTTATACTAATAAATTTTATGGCATTTTTACTGCTGGGCTAGATAGATATGAATACAATATCTCAAGCAGTAAAATTCCAATCAACTCTTATCAGTTAAAATTCAATATCAATCAAAAATTTGCTAAAGCACAGTTTAATTATGTACTAAGCAATAAACATACCCTTGATTTTGGCGTAAATACAATATTGTATGATTTAGAACCTGGGACATATAAACCACTTAATTCGGAGTCGTTAATTATTAAAAAAGTAGTGGACGCGGAAAAAGCACTTGAATCTGCCATTTTCTTGAGTGACCATTATACAATTACAAGTGCTTTAAAACTAGATGCAGGAATAAGATTGTCCATGTTCAATTACTTAGGGCCTCAGCAAATAAGTAACTATGCAAATGGCTTACCTAAAACCGAATTCAATAGTACAGGCATTACAAATTATGGCTCCAATGAGCTCATTAAGACTTATGGCGGACCCGAATACAGACTAGCATTGAGATATGTGGTAGACGAAACATTGTCCTTGAAAGCAGGATTTAACACCCAAAGACAATATATTCATTCTTTGTCCAATACCACCGCAATGGCACCAACAGACATTTGGAAATTGAGCGACCCTAATATTAAACCTCAATTAGGCAGCCAGATTTCCATTGGAGCCTATAAAAATTTAAAGTCTAATACTATAGAGACTTCCATTGAAGTATATTATAAAAATATTTCCAACTATCTAGATTATAAAAGTGGCGCTGTATTAGTAATGAATCAACATATTGAAACAGACGTAATAGGAACAAAAGGCAAGGCATATGGAGTAGAATTCTTATTAAAGAAAACAACAGGAAAATTAAATGGTTGGATTAGCTATACTTGGTCAAGAATTCTATTACAAATGAATGACCCTAGTTTAGGTTCCTTAATAAATAAAGGTCAGTCTTATCCAGCTAACTATGACAAACCACATGACGTTACCATTATTGGGAACTATAAATTTAGCCATCGATTCAGTGTTTCCTTAAATGGAACCTATAGTACTGGAAGGCCTATCACATTGCCAATTGGTATTTTTAACTATGCTGGCTCGTCCAGAACCTTATATGCAGACAGAAATGCCTATCGAATTCCAGATTATTTCAGGACAGATTTCTCAATGAACATTGAAGGAAATCACAAAGTAAATCAGCTGACACATAATTCTTGGACTATTGGAGTTTACAATCTTACAGGTAGGAAAAATCCATACTCAGTATATTATGTAGCAGAAGAAGGAAACATTAATGGGTATAAACTTTCCATATTTGGAAATGCTATTCCTTATATCAATTTTAATATAAGATTTAAATAAAGGCATGAAAAAAATACAATATATCATATTAATAAGTCTGCTTTTAGGATGCAAGGAAAAATATATTTCACCTTATAGCTCACCTGCAACCGGCTATTTAGTAGTAGAAGGAAATATTATTAATGGACTAGATTCTACCATTATAACCTTAAGTAGAACAGGGGCTTTAAATGACAATTCAATTCATTTAGAAGCAGGAGCTATAGTGAAAGTGGAGAGTGAGGACAATGTTTTTTTTACCCTAAACGAGTCTAGTATAGGACATTATACAAAGGAGGCACTCAATTTAAACTCCAGTAAGAAATACAGAATTAATATTGTCACCAAAGACAATAAACAATATGTGTCCGATTTTGTAGAAGTTCATTCCAACCCTGCCATTGATGCAGTAAATTGGAAAATGGAAAATCAAGGTGTACAGTTTTATATTAATACACATGACCCTACTGGTAAATCAAAATATTTTCAGTGGGATTTTAGTGAAACATTTGAATTTCATTCTCCCTATAAATCTTATCTAAAAATAAATGAGTCTACAGTTGGAGGGAAAAAGAATTATAGTCTTGCATATCGTGATACTTTTAATTACTCATATGACACTAGCATGTTCAGATGTTGGAAAACGGAGCCTTCTACTAATATTATTTTAGGATCTACTGCTAGCTTAAGTCAGAATGTAATTGAATTGCCCTTAACTTATATTTATCCAACTTCCTGGAAGCTAAGTGTGAATTATAGTATTAAAGTGAAGCAATATAGTTTGAGTAAGGAAGCTTACGAATTTTTAGAAAGAATGAAGAAAAATACCGAAGGAACAGGTTCTGTATTTGACGCACAACCTTCTGAATTAAATGGCAATATTCATAATATTAATGATTCAAAAGAAACTGTAATTGGATATATTAATATTTGTAACATTCAAAGCAAAAGAATTTTTATAAAAAATGATGCCTTAAAGGATTGGATCACGTCTATGCCTTGTAATTTAAAGGAAATAAAAAATAATAGTGATAGCATCTTTTACAATGGAGCAGGCCTAACACCTACCGATGTTGCAAAAAGCGTGATTGCAATTGTTTCCTTTTACGCTGCACCACCTTCCTGCGTGGATTGTAAACTTAGAGGAACAAGTACTAAACCGTCATTTTGGCCCGAAAATTAATACATATGAAATATTTAAAGATAGGATTCGGCTTAATAGGGATTATGCTAATTTTCAATACGACAAATGCTCAATTAAATAGCAATTCGAATAACTATGAGCAAGAAAAAATGTACCTGCATACCGACAAGAACAGTTACTTAGCTGGAGAAATTGCATGGTTCAAAATATACAATACCGAATCCATTTCGCATAACCCTTCAGGTATTAGTAAAATTGCCTATGTAGAAGTTTTAGACAATAATAATATTGCTGTTTTACAAGAAAAAATTATACTAAAGGACGGACTTGGTAAAGGGTCATTATATTTTCCCAACAATTTAAGTTCCGGAAATTATACATTAAGAGCTTATAGCAATTGGATGAAAAATGAAGCTAATGAAATGATTTTTGAAAAATCAATATCAATCTATAATAGCAAACTTAATAGTGAATTCAATAAAAAAGCAGTAACCCAAGAAATTATCGAAAACACTAGCGAAGTGAATACGCTTCAATTAAGCGTTACTGTTAATAAAACCTATGCAACAAGAGACGCAATAGAAATTGCTATAAATGCTAAAGACCTGTCTGGCAATCCAACTGAAGCTAATCTGTCAATGTCTATATACAAATTAGACGAAATGCAGCCAGTTGATGTTACTAGTATTGGAAAATACTTAAATCAGAAAAACAGTTCAATTAGCAGCCAAATTAAATTTTTACCGGAATACAATGGACATATAATTACAGGGTCCATAATAAATTCAAATACACAACTGCCCATAAGTGACGCTTTTGTTTACCTCTCCATACCTGGGACTATAACTCAATTCAAAACTAGCTTAAGTGATCGTTATGGAAAATTTAAATTCGATATGCCTAATTTTCATAACGAAGGGCAAATTATTGTACAAGCAGACAATCAATACAATCAATTAAGTAAAATAATAATTGACAACCCATTTATTAAAAGAAGTACTACTTCAACTTCAAGTTCAGCGTTGAATGATACAATTCATAAAGAACTGTTATTAGATCGCCATAATAACGTAGAAGTAGCCCAATATTATTCAAAAGAAAATTATAAAGTTTACACTCCTTTACTTTATGATACTAGCTCATTCTATTACAAGCCAGACCGCACTTATTTATTAGACAATTTTGTAAGATTCTCTACACTCGAAGAAGTGATTAGAGAGTATGTAACACCTGTTACATTAACTAAGAAAAAAGGACTTTTCGAATTGCACGTATATGACGAAGAACAAAAGCAATTTTTCAAAAGCAGTCCATTAGTACTTTTAAATGGCGTACCCATGTTCGATGTGAATAAACTTATGGAAACGGATCCTTTAAAAATTAGAAAATTGGAAGTTATAATGCAGACTTACCATTATGGAAACGCGAGCTTTAGTGGAATTATTAACTTTATAACATACGATGGCAAAATTGAGGACGAGGGCTTGATTCCAAGCTTGTCTTATTTTGATTATGATGGATTACAGAAGCAAAGAAATTTTTATGCTCCAACATACGTAAACATTGACCAGAAAGAAAGTCGTTTGCCAGACTTTAGAACTACCCTTCAATGGTCACCAAATATAGATATCCCAGTAACGGGTAACACAATTATAAAAACTACTAGTTCCGACTTGCCTGGAAATTACGTAATTAGTATTCAAGGGATTACTAAAGATGGTAAAATAGGAAGCACGCTAGTTCCTTTTCAAGTAATAAATAAATAGAAATATTTAAGTTGTTATTTAACTTTTATTTTTTGTCTCTTAAAAATAATGTCTCCACTAGACGTGAGGCCTAAAACACCAATTGTATAGTTTGTTATTGCATCTCCTGTATAAAAAGAAATATCTGCCTTTCCTGCAGGGCTAGTATACAAATGTCCATTCCAATAAATAGTTGGCCTTTTGTCTTTAAAATTACCATTCTTAATTAAAAGATTTTCATAATCTGGGACTGTAAATGTAGGTGCAATATGATAAGATTTAGGATAGTATACCAGTGTCCCATAGCTCTCTATTTTGCTTCTGAAATTTGAAAAACGATGTGTATTAATAATGATTACACCATTAGTAGATCGGGTGCCATAATATGCAGCTTCCGGCCCTTTAAGCACTTCTACAAAATCAATCATGTCTACTGGTATTCTAGAAATCTCGGCCAATAAAGGACTACTATTAAATACAGCTGCTGCGTCTGCTGTATTAGCATCTTCCACTACTGGGCCGTCACCTCCTCCTATCATAACACCGTCAATAATTAAAAGTGGTTCGTCTTTTGCACTAACCGTAAAAGAAGTAACTCCGCCTAAAGTTAAAAAACCAGCCCTCAAATGCAAGCCTGGTATAGTTAATAATGCATTACTAGCATCTGTGCTACCTAATTTTTGAATTGCTTCACCCGTAAGAATTTGCGAGAAATTACTTACTCTTTTACTCGTATTATAACTATTGGCTTTAATAGATGATTTAACAATGACCGATTGTAACCATTCTTTTCCTGTGCCAAAAACAAAATCATCTGAACTCGCTTTTTCTTTTAAAGTTGCTATTTTTTCTACACTATGTTTTTGTTTTAATGAAACCGGAGTTGCTACTGTTGGAAATGGAGTACTTAGTTCCATGACAATTTTTTCATCCAATTTAGTCCCTTTTAATGTGGACACTTGCAGTGTAAAAGGAATACTATCAACAATTGTTGGAAGTCTGAATTTAAATTCTCCCATATTGTTAGTAGTATCGGAGTCAAACAAATTTATCTTACTCTTCGCATAAATAGTAACAAGTCTATTGGGCATTAATACCCCTTTCTTATTTATAATCTTTCCTTTAATGTCTGTTATGGTAGTATCGGTTGGAAGCACTAATTTTTGGTACTCTTTTTCATCCATTTCATTAGACTTAGCATAAACTTGCCCTATAAATTTAAAGGGCTGGGTTAATAATTGTAATTGCCTTACAGAATTGCTGCTGTCTAAATTTTCAATGGTGGTATTGGTATAATATCCTACTTCTTCTGACACTAAAGAGTCGTCAGTTACCGTGACAGACAAGGCTGCTAATGTGGGATGCACAAGCGTATCTCCACTCATTATATTAGCAATAACATGGTCCCTATTGCCATAAAATGGCTTGTTTGTACTTATAAATATTTCCTCTTTCTCTTTGGCTATGAAAATAGCCCTTTCGCTAACCACTTCTTTGTTTTCATTAAACAATAAAAGTTTAGACATGCCAGTTGGGAAACTTGCTTTAGGAATATTAACCTCATACATGTCTTTACCTTCACTTGCAAAACAAAGGCTGTCACGACTAATACCTAATAAATAAGTAATTCCTCCTTTCTTGTAAATTGAATCCCCTTGCGAAATAATTGCTTTAATATAATTAGGACTTTCGTCTTTAATAGCAATCTGACTAGTATAATGGTTTACCTCCGGCAAAGGCCAGCTTAACACTTTATTATTAACCTTTACGTTTGCTAAATACTTATGGCTTTTAGAAACAAAAAAACTGCTTTTTGCTAAACCGTTTTTTGCGTCTGTCGTAAACCAAGTCTCAATGGTATTGTCCTTACTGTCCGAAATGTATCCTTCAATTCCTACTGGATTTCCTGCCGAGTCAGTTGCCTTAATACCAATGACAGTATTAGTTCCTGCTATAATAGACCCCCCTTCTGGGAATAACTGCAAATTTGGATTCTGAGTATAATTATTTACTTTTTGAACCGACATTGTATTTGCAACCATATTTTCAACATTGGCAATTGGATATTTTGAATTGATAACATATAAAGGCACCACTAATATAGAGGCTGTGTCATTTTTAATCATGTTGGCCGTATATAACCTTAACCAATAGAAACCTTCATGAGTGGATGCTGCAATTTTCAAATTTGCCTCCGTTTTTTCGGAAGGCAGATTTAATAAAACTTGAGTAATGACAACGTCCTTTTCATTTACAATATCCGCATACAAAGTTTGACTATGCTTGTAAAATTTATGTGACAAATTGTTTATTACCCATGCCTTCATCCACAATTCCTCACCTGCTACAAAAACGGATTTATTCGTTTGAACTAATATCTTTTCACTATAATCTTTTCTTAAATTTTTAATAAAGCGCCCAGCCAAACTATCAATATGTTCAATATTGGATTGAGCGATTGTTATATTAATCAGTGAAAGTGACAATATAAATACTAGAGCAAATTTCCTTAGTTGCATAAAACGGGTATTATAGACTTAAAGTTATAAGCTTGTGGCTAAAATTGTATAAATAATGGATGAATGGATAAGCTAGAATTCGTAAGTTTAGGTATAAAACAACCTTCTATGTATACTAAAATACGTCTTGGACTATTTATTACAATCCTCTTAATCACATTAAACGTTAGTGCTCAAATTAAGCCAGCGCCAGACAGAAACGAAGGCGAAGGGCCTTATACACAGCTTATTATAAGAGGTGTCACCTTAATTAATGGTACTGGCGCTCCTGCAATTGGACCAGTAGATATTGTTATTGAGAATAATAGGATTACCAAAATAGTAGTGGTAGGTGCAGAAGGAACAAAAATTGATCCTAAAAGAAGACCGGCTTTAGCGTCAAACGGTAAAGAGCTGGATGCAAATGGATTGTATGCATTACCTGGACTAATTGACATGCATACACATATTGGTGGTGTGGAACAAGGCACCCCTGCTGAATACGTATACAAATTATGGATGGCACATGGTATCACCACAGTTAGAGACGTATCTGCTGGCAATGGATTGTCATGGGTATTAAGTGAAAAGAAAAGAAGTGCTGAAAATAAAATAATTGCCCCAAGGATATACGCATATACTGGATTTGGACAAGGTGCTAAAAAGCCAATCATTACAAAACAAGACGCAATTGATTGGGTAGACGAAAATGCAAAAAATGGCGCCGATGGTATTAAATTTTTTGGGGCGTCTCCAGAAGTTATGGATGCTGCAATTAAAGAAAATAAAAGACTGGGATTAAGAAGCTGCGCACACCATGCACAGACAGATGTGGCTAGATGGAATGTATTAAATTCCGCAAGAGCTGGTATGACAAGCATGGAGCATTGGTATGGTTTGCCAGAAGCTTTATTTGAAAATAAAACAGTTCAGGACTTTCCTTTAGATTATAATTATACTAATGAGCAAAGCAGATTTGAGAATGCTGGAAGATTATGGAAACAAGCGGCCGTGCCTTATTCTGAAAAATGGAATAAAGTAATGAATGAGTTAATTAGTTTAGATTTTACATTAGACCCTACCTTTAATATTTACGAGGCAAATAGGGATTTAATGAGAGCTAGAAGAGCTGAATGGCATGACGATTACACCTTGCCTTCCTTATGGCGCTTTTATGCACCAAGTAGAAACTCACATGGTTCTTATTGGTTTGACTGGGGAACTGAACAAGAAGTGGAGTGGAAAAATAACTACAAATTATGGATGTCATTTATTAATGAATATAAAAACAGAGGTGGTCGTGTAATTGCAGGATCTGATAATGGCTTTATATATCAAACTTATGGCTTCGGATTTGTTAGAGAACTTGAATTATTAAGAGAAGCCGGATTCCATCCATTGGAAGTTATTCGTTCCGCTACTTTAAATGCAGCGCAAACATTGGGCATGGAAAAAGACCTAGGCACCGTTGAACAAGGAAAATTAGCTGACATAATTTTAGTGGATCAAAATCCATTGAAAAATTTACAAGTATTATATGGTACAGGTGCAATACACTTAAACGAAAATGGGGAAACAAAAAGAGTGGGTGGCGTTAAATACACTATTAAAGACGGTGTTGTATATGATGCAAAGCAACTATTGAAGGATGTTAAAATAATGGTGGACAAAGCAAAAGCCGACGAACATTTTGTATTAAAACAACCAGGTATAGAATAGTAGATAAAACAGGCCGAATAAGCCATGCTATATGAAAATAAAAATAATTAAAAATAGATCTGACATTGGTGCTGGTACAAGAGGATCAGACATGGGTGTTGATGCTATAGAAATAGCTGCTATAAACGCAGGAAATGATTTTTTTAATAAACATTTATACGAGGACGTTGAAACGCACAATGAAACTATTTATAATAAGAATACAAACGACTTTGCGAAAAGAATTGAAAATGTAGTAGAGCAATGTCAAAGAGTTTCCAATGCAGTTAAAACTAATTTAGAAGCAGGCTATTTCCCCATTGTTTTATCGGGAGATCATTCTTCCGCACTAGGCACACTGAGTGGCATTAGGGCAGCAAATCCCAATAAGACAATGGGCGTTATATGGCTAGACGCTCATGCCGACTTGCATTCTCCTTATACTTCTCCTTCAGGAAATATTCACGGCATGCCATTGGCTGCAGCATTAGGCAATGACAACTTGACTTGTCAAATAAACCATCCAAACCCAGCCACTATTTCTCATTGGAATAATTTAAAAAATATTGGGATTCAAGGCCCTAAGATGAAGCCGGAACATTTGATTTTTTTCGGACTAAGGGATTATGAAGCTGCTGAACAAAAATTAATTGAAGCAGCTGGCATAAAACATTATAAAGTAGAAGAAGTAAGATTTAGAAATTTAGCAACCTGTGTACAAGAGGCCATTGCGCTATTAAAAGATTGCGATATTATTTATATTTCCTTTGATGTTGACTCAATGGATTGCGATAGTGTTTCTTATGGAACTGGGACGCCTGTCCCTATTGGATTTCAGGCAGAAGAAATAATGAAAATAATTGATCAATTTGTTGCGACTAAAAAAGTATGCTGTATTGAATTCACAGAAGTCAATCCCCTACTTGATAACAAAGGAAACAAAATGGCCGAGACTGCTTTTCAGGTATTAGACCACATTGTTAAATCATTGTAGTTCGTTTTTGGCAATTTCTCAATACTATATTTTCTGTAAAAGTAAAGCGAGGATTCTAGGAATTTGACTGCGATCATCGTTATCAAAAAATTCATTTACACTTACAATTGCAAATCCATTATTGGTAGCCGCATTTGTAAAGTCTGATACATGATGATTGAAACAAGTAACTATCTCTAGTCCGTTTTCAGTTTCAAATCTAGCTTTTGATCCAGTATATTGCTTAAAGGGGTGCAATTCTCCAATATAAACATACCCGTCAACCATCACTGTATTGGCAAGCTTCTTGAACACTAATTCTAGGTCTTCAATATGTTCAAGCATTAAACTAAATGTAACTAAATCATATTGATGATTTATGAAATCCCAGTCCTTTGTAATATCTGCAATCGCAAAATGAACATGATCAGATTGTATTTTAACCTTAGCCTTTGCAAGCATTTCTTCCGACAAGTCAATGGCTGTAATATTATTGGAAATAGTATGAAGCCAACTTGTATTCTTTCCAGTACCACAGCCAATTTCTAAACAATTAATAAATAAATGATTTGCAAGAATTGATCTTATTGCAATTGCTTCCAAATCACGCGTTTTATTCTCATTTGAGTCATATTGGCTTGCCCAAGAATCATATGCTTTCTTTACATCCATATTAATTGCTTCTTAATAAGCAAATCTACAACTTAACACTACTCATCCCACCGTCAACATGGAAAATCTGTCCTGTAATCCAGGTAGACTTGTCAGACAATAAGAATTTAGTCATATTCGCTATGTCGCTTGCAGTTCCAACGCGCTTCAATGGATGTCTCAATGCGTTTGCTTCCACTTTCTGTTCACTGTTTAATAAATTGGCAGCAAGCGGAGTATCGGTTAAAGAAGGCGCAATACAATTCACTCTAATCGTTGGTGCTAATTCTGCAGCAAGTGACCTTGTCAAACCCTCAATGGCACCTTTAGAAATAGCTACCTGTGTATGAAAATTCAAGCCTAATTGAACTGCAACGGTAGAATATAAAACAATAGCTGGATTATTGCCTAATTTTAACTTGGCCAAGGATGCCTGAATAACTTTAATAGCTCCAATTACTTGAAGATTAAAATCTGCTATAAATTCTTCAGGTTTGATTCTCGCAAATGGACGAAGGCTAATTGCACCAGGGCAATACACCACACCGTCAATTGTATCGGGTAAAAAATCGAGCGAAATAGATTCGTCTATCACATTTAAAGGGTGGAAACTCAGGTTAGCATTGTCAGAATGAGAGAGATGCGTATTATAAGTTGCATATACCCTGTGACCAGATTCAACTAATTGAGTTGATAGCTGATGACCAATTCCAGACGACCCTCCAATGATTAAGTAGTTTGACATATATCGAATTTTCTATAATAACACCTTTAAAGACAAAATGTTTACTAGATAGTCAATTAAATTGAGAACTCATTTTAGTACCGATTTTATTATTAAGGGTACCCCATGAAAACTAAATAGAATCCTTATTTTGAAAATATAAATAACCAACCATGATAAAAAAGATTTCAGGATACATATTGGGCTTTACCCTATTTCTTATAGGCTGTTCCACAAATACATTGACTGGAAAGAGTCAACTTTCATTGGTTTCCGAAACCGAATTGCAAACTTTGTCAGCTGGACAATACACTGATTTTATTAAAGCGCATTCCGTAATTGCCCCTTCTAAAGACGCAAGATCAATGATGGTGCAAAGAGTTGGTGCTAAAATAGCTGCAGCCGTAGAAAAATATTATACTGACAAAAATAATAAAGCAGCGTTAAGCGGATTTGCGTGGGAGTATAATTTAGTATTAGACAGTGCCATAAATGCATGGTGTATGCCAGGAGGTAAGATAGTTGTTTATACAGGAATCCTACCATACACTATCAACGAAAATGCTTTGGCTATTGTAATAGGTCACGAGGTTTCACATGCACTTTTGCAACATGGTAATCAAAGAATGAGTGAATCTATGATTCAACAGTTAGGCGGTGTCGCTTTATCCACTGCTATATCCAAAAAACCAGCTGAAACTCAAGATTTGTTTATGAAAGCTTATGGAGTAGGAACAGAAATTGGGGTTATGTTACCCTTCTCAAGAAAACAAGAATTAGAGGCAGATAGATTTGGATTAATATGGGCTGCCATAGCAGGTTATGACCCTAATGAGGCAGTCGCTTTTTGGGGAAGAATGCAAAAAGCTGCTAGTGGCCAAAAACCTCCTGAATTCTTAAGTACTCATCCTTCTGATGAAACAAGAATTGAAAAAATTAAAACCTATTTACCTGAAGCTATGGCCTATAAAAAATAGAAATTAATAGTTGACTAGAATCAAATGTTTTTATCCTAACAGTCATTGGAGTGTGTGAAATGGTAATGTAGTTTTACATCAGATTATTCAGACAGGTTTTTGACGAAAGGATATTCAGACATAACTGTTTTAAAAAGCAATAAACTGTCTAACCGAGAAGTGGTTAAAATGACTACGTAAAACGACAAATGCTAGGCTGAAAATATTTAGACAAATACAGAGTAAAGGTTTTAAAAGGCAAATAACTGTATTTCTCATTTCGGGGCAAGTTTGCAAGAGCTTGCCCTGTTTTTTTATCTTAAAAATCGAATATTATGAAAACTGTAAAGTTATTGCAAATTTTAGTGATCATAATTTTATTGTCTGCTTGTGCAAGTTCTAAAATTACTAATACTTGGATATCTCAAAAAACTTCAATTCAGAAGTATAATAAAATAATGGTAGTAGGAATTAACGGGAATGAAACCTGGGGATCTAAGGAAAAAATGGAAAGAGAATTAGTTGAAAGACTTAGAGAAAAGGGTCAAAACGCAGTGGCAGCTTCAGATACGTATGGGCCAAAAGCATTTAGAAATTTAAATGAAGATACTGTTATCAATAAGCTTCAAGGCACAGGCGTCGACGCTGTTTTAACTATTGTTCTCTTAAATAAGACGAAAGAAAAATACTATGTACCGGCACGAGTATATTACTCCCCTTATATAATGTATCATCATCGCTTTTGGGGTTATTACAACACTATGACAGCACGGATATATACACCAGGGTATTATACCTATGATAAAAAGTATTTCTGGGAAAGTAATTTGTATGATATGAAAACAAAGGAACTAGTCTATTCTGTACAAACAGAATCGTTTAATCCCACTTCTTCTGAACAACTAGCTCATGAATATAGCGACCTTATCATAAATAATATGGGCAAAAACAGCGTGATTCCTTTTTAGTAATTCCTGTAAACTTTTAGAAAGCATAAATAATGAATGCTTAAATTATAATATGCATTGCATTTGAATATTACAACGCTCGTAGGGTGTGGGACGACC
>Ga0075464_10000188_pt1 | contig 26130 bp, 27 predicted proteins | sample DEB19_08_DNA_5_FD_75068 | JGI IMG/M metagenome (GOLD analysis project Ga0075464, IMG submission 75068) | Aqueous microbial communities from the Delaware River and Bay under freshwater to marine salinity gradient to study organic matter... | ecosystem: Environmental > Aquatic > Marine > Coastal ...
ATTAACCGCCGCTTCGAATTTATTTTCAGGTGGCGGTTTGTCTATGGTCGGATGGCCGAGAGGCGAGGCAAGGGACTGCAAATCCCTCTACACGGGTTCAAATCCCGTTCCGACCTCCATTGCTTCTCTCGCAAGAGAGTTGAAATGGTTGAGCACTACAATTTCAGAACTACAACTTCATATACCTAGGACGATTGGCTCAGCGGTAGAGCACCACATTGACATTGTGGGGGTCACTGGTTCGATCCCAGTATCGTCCACACAAAAGTGTGAAAGAAATGATCTTGCAATTCATGCGTGAATTAACTTAAGAATCATTGACCGATGCCAGAGATTAAGAATAGATTCTTCTGATTCGAACGGAGGATCCATGATTTCATCATCCATCTTGGCATTATCACTTCTATTGTCGCCAAACGCATTCGGTGTTCCTTCTCCGCAGGGAGTTTCAACTCAACGAATTTTGTTGGATACCGGTGGAGGCGGTGGCGATGGTCCGCCAGATTTAGTCAGAGTTTGTACCGTCACTACCAGTGGGAACACTTCATGCATATTGCGATGGGGACCATAATTTTCCGCCGCAGAGCAGATGAAGACTTCGGTAGGTTCGAACGGGCATTTAGGACTGTCTCGCCGAGTTACAAGGGTGCTATTCGGAGTTGGTTGAGAAGAATGTCTTACCGAATCGGAATCAAAGACGGACGAGACGTCATGAGGGTTTCTCACGATCCGACAGTTCGGTGCTTGGGGTGCGGATGGAAGTACGAATTCAACAGTTCATCGCTTTGTCCTGTATGTAGTTCAGACCGGTCCCGGCTTTTGGTTAATGAAGACCCATATTCAAAACCTTGGAATCTTCTTTTCTACACATGTCTAGGATTCGCTCTTTGGGCCTGGGGAATAATCTACTTTTGAAAATAGAAAACCCACCGCCACATCAGTGACGGTGGGTTTTCTTATTCCTCTTTAGGAAGCTTTACCTGACGCCTTATTGAGAGCGCGAAGTAGCTGATATCCAACGACTGCAACGAGAGTTCCGTTGACAATGCCACCGAATGAGTAATCGCCACTCTTCCATGTCATATCGGCGATGCCGATAATCAGTGTGGTTGCAGCGATGAGGAGGTTTGTTGAATCTCCGAAGTTGACCTTATTTTCGATCCAAATCTTTGCACCGAGAACACCGATCATTCCGTAGAGAGCAACGCCGACTCCGCCAAGGACTCCTGCTGGTGTTGCGCTGAGTACTGCACCGAACTTAGGGCAGAGTGATAGGAGGATTGCTCCAAGACCTGCGACCCAATATGCAGCAGTTGAGTAGATGCGAGTGGCAGCCATGACGCCAATGTTTTCAGCGTATGTCGTTGTACCCGATCCGCCACCTGCACCCGCAAGTGTTGTTGCAACGCCATCAGCAAAGAGTGCGTTACCCATCTGACCATCTAGATCTTTTCCGGTCATTGCAGCAACGGCCTTCACGTGACCCACATTCTCTGCAATCAGGACAAGAACTACGGGCAAGAAGAGCAGGATTGCATTGGTATCAAATGATGGGGAGGTAAAGGTTGGAAGTGCGAACCACTTTGCAGCCTTGACGCCATCAAAGTTGATATCTCCTTGAGTTGCAGCAAATGCGTAACCCACAATGATTCCACCGAAGATGCTAATGCGGCCCAAGAATCCTTTGGAAACCGCGCCAATAATTGCAACTGCAGCCAAGGTAATGATTGCTGTGACTGGAGCAGCCTTAAAGTTGTTATTGGCGGCGCCAGCAAGGTTAAGACCAATAATCATGACAATTGAACCGGTCACGATAGGGGGAAGTAGCCAGTTAACCCAGCCAATTCCAATTGCGTTGATAAGAAGTCCAACGAGAGCAAGAATTACACCTGTCGCAAGAACTCCACCGAGTGCAACAGCCATTCCGCCACTTGCCTGTGCTGCAGCAATTGGTGCAAGGAATGCGAACGATGATCCCAGGTAGCTTGGAACCATATTTTTGGTCAGAGCAAGGAAGATAAGAGTTCCAACGCCTGAGAAGAAGAGAGTTGTGCTTGGCGGGAATCCCGTAATGATTGGGACTAAGAATGTTGCACCAAACATTGCAGCGATATGTTGAACACCCACTCCAATTGTGAGGGGCCAAGCAAGACGTTCGTCAGGTTTGACTACTTCACCATCTTTAATTGACTTTCCATTACCGTGTAGTTTCCAAGATAAAAGCGACATTGCATTCCTTCCACTTATGAAAACAAGAAGCAACGGGTATCGCTTCTGGGGGAAGGTTCACGACAAGGGTAAATCTGTACGCATTGGTAATAGAGACAACACACCCCCTCGATGGAGTACTTTTACGGGGTGATTGCGCTCATTACAGGATTATTTACGGGTTTATCCCTGATCGTTGCAATCGGTGCCCAAAATGCCTTCGTCATTAAGCAGGGTCTATTGCGAAGCCATGTAACCCTGGTTGTTTTCGTCTGTGCAATCTCAGATGCACTTCTCATCATTGTAGGGACTGGAGGACTTGGCACGATCATTCAATCAAAACCTGATCTGCTTAATGTCATCCGTTGGTTTGGCGTCATATACCTCACCTGGTTTGGTATAAAAAGTGTGCGCGCGGCTTTTCGAAATGAAACACTCACAGCATCTGATAAGTCCGCCGAATCGTGGAAGAAGGTGCTTGTCACTGTCTTAGCAATGACCTACCTCAATCCCCACGTGTATCTGGATACAGTGATTTTCGTTGGAAGTCTTGCTAATCAATTTGAATCCCAACGTTGGTACTTCGCACTCGGTGCCTGCATCGCAAGCGGAGTCTGGTTCTCAGCTATTGGTTATGGGGCTCGATCTGCTTCGCACTTGATGTCAAAACCACTGTTTTGGAGAATTCTAGATAGCGTCATTGCAGCAATTATGTTCACCCTTGCAATAACACTTGCCTTCTATAAGTTTAGTTAGAACTCTTTCGGCTTAGATAAAGAATTCCGCTGGCCACGATTGCTATTCCTAGATAACTCTGAAGAGTGAGTTTCTCACCAATGACAACTGCTGCAAGGATCGTGGCAGTTGCCGGCTCTGCAAGGACAACGGTTGCAGCAAGACTTGATTCAATCCTCTTGAGTCCATACATGAAAAGCACATATCCAATGGATGTGGTGACTAGCCCTAACCACAGAACGGTGAGCAAACCTTTTGAGGTGAGAATCCATTCTGGGTTCTGCGTGAAGAGGAATGGAGCGCTGACAAGTGCTGCTACTCCGAAAGTCGTGGCAGTCAGCCACATATCTTGAGCTCCACGTGCAAGTGAGCGTCTACACACCACGTTAAAGACGGCAAAACCAAAACCTGCAAGAACGGCAAGTGCCACGCCTTTGCCGTTAAAGGATGCAATTCCGTGTGCTGTTCCCACGAGAACTATGCCAAGGATTGTGATGGCAGTTCCTAGATACCAATTCTTCTGTGGCTTCTCCCCCATGAGTAAATACGCAACTATCGCCGAAAGAGTCGGTGCTGCGCCTAGCGCGGTAACAGTTGCAATTGCAATACCGGTTGAGTGGACGGCGCTAAAGAAGGTGAGCTGATACATCCCGATACCCACACCACAAATAATGAGATCGCGCACAGGCATGCGCACTTGCCCGCGGCTCTTACGTTGGAAGTATGCAAAGAAGAAGAGGAAGAATGAGCCACAGATTAATCTGGCTGAAGCAACTGCCACAGGGGATATATCTGGAACGCCGAGTTGCTGCGTGGTTCCTGTCGTTCCGAAACAGAGAGCTGCTCCCAATACCGCAAAGATTCCTGCTCTCTGCTTGGTAGTACTCATTAGGCGATGATACTCGTATGATGCGCGCATGACCTTTCGCGCCGTGAAACCAATTGATGCAACTTCGTATGGAATTGATATTCCAGACAATAGTAAAAACGAAGTCGATTCCTTCATCGCTGCGGCCGCTCTTGCTGCTCCCGCACTTGCTCAGCAATCTCCCAAGGAACGTGCACAGTTACTTCGCGAAATCGCAACGCAGATCGAAGCATCGCGCGCCGCTCTCATTGAATCAGCCTGTGCAGAAACAGCTCTCCCTGAAGCTCGTATTGCAGGCGAAATCACTCGCACTACAGTCCAATTTGAACTTTTCGCTGGTTTAGTTGAAAGCGGTAAACACCTCGGAGTTGTAATTGATAAGGCTGATCCTAATTACTCCCCCGCACCACGACCTGATCTTCGAAAGATGAATGCGCCACTCGGCGTCGTTGCAATCTTTGCTGCAAGTAACTTCCCGTTGGCATTTTCTGTAGCCGGTGGCGATGCCGCATCTGCGATTGCATCCGGAAACACAGTCGTTGCAAAAGCTCATCCATCGCATCCCAATACATGCGCGATCGTTGAAAAGGCAATCAAGGCAGCACTTTCCAACTGCAAACTCTCACAAGATTCCTATGCGATTGTTCAGGGCACTGATCCTCAAATTTCACATTGGCTCGCTCTTCACCCTGCTATCAAAGCTATTGGCTTTACAGGCTCTGAGATTGTCGGTCGCATCCTGGTTGATTTGGCAACTACTCGCCCTGAACCCATTCCTGTCTATGCAGAAATGGGAAGTTTGAATCCAATCTTTGTCACAAGTTCTGCAATCGCTGATCGATCAGAAGCCCTTGCTAAAGGAATCGTTGACTCCGCTCTCATGGGCTCAGGTCAGTTCTGCACAAAGCCCGGCTTAATTTTCACTCCCAATAATCCAGAATTTATCGCAACCATTAAGTCACACCTTGCTACTTTGGCTGTTGCACCGCTACTGAGCAAATCGATTGCTGAGCGTTACTCCAAGGCAATTACTACCCTTGCCTCACATGCAAAGCTTGAGGTGGCATCAGGTATTGCAACCGAACAAGGATTTGGCGTAACACCTACCGTCTTTATTACTGATTGGGCTAGTGCATCACAAAACCCAGAACTGCTCGAAGAACACTTTGGTCCAACAACAGTCATCATCACATGTAAGGAAGATGAATTCTTAAGTATTGCAGCCTCTCTTAAAGGCCAACTCACTGCAACGATTCAAGGCACAGATGCTGATAAGCCTGAGGTGCTTCTTGCTCTTCTTGCACAGAAAGCAGGACGTGTTATCTGGAATGGCTTCCCCACAGGAGTTGCTGTCACAACAGCGATGAACCATGGCGGACCATGGCCTGCATCTTCATCTCACACAACCTCAGTGGGAACAGATGCGATCTATCGCTTCATGCGCCCTGTCGCCTATCAAGGTTTTGCTCAATCAGTTCTGCCCAAGGCTTTGCAAGATTCCAACCCTTGGTCTGTCCCTCAAAGTATTAACTAAACAATAAATCCGTTCGGGAATGGGTCAATCTCATCGAGTGTCCATGTGGCTTCACCCATCACCCACGCGCGTCCTGTGATCATCGGAACAATGGCATCAAAATTACCCACCTTGGTGCGCTCTTTGATTCGACCCTCAAAGTGAGATCCAATCCAAGACTCATTGTTGAGAACATCGGAATCACCAAATTCTCCACGTGCAACCATCTGCGCTAGGCGAGCACTTGTTCCAGTTCCACATGGTGAGCGATCAAACCAACCTGGGTGAATAGCCATCGCATTTCTCCAATGCAAAGGACCATCACTTCCAGGTGAAATGAAGTCGATGTGATGACAGATTGCAATGTCAGGATTTTCAGGATGCACGGGGCGGTTCTGTTCATTGATCGCATCTGAAATCAGAAGGCCATAATCCAGGAACTTCTGACCGTTCTCTCTCTTAAATTCGAGTCCAACTCGTTCAACGGGAACAATGGCATAGAAGTTTCCTCCATATGCCATGTCATAGGTGATCTTTCCTAAACCTGGAACATCAACGACTTGATCCAGGGCATAAGAAAAGGATGGGACATTCGTCATTGTCACATTCATTGCCCGCCCATTTTCAACGGCAACATCAACAACAACTAATCCTGCTGGCGTATCAAGGCGGATTGTTGTTACTGGTTCAACGACCGTGACCAACTTCTTCTCAACAAGAGCAGTGGCAACACCGATAGTTCCATGGCCACACATCGGTAAACATCCAGAGACCTCTATATAGACAACTCCCCAATCAGCATCGGGACGAGTTGGCTTCTGCAAGATCGCACCACTCATTGCGCTATGCCCACGTGGTTCATACATCAGCCACTGGCGGAAGTGATCCATATGCTCCATGAAATGAAGGCGCTTATCAAACATCGTCGCACCTGGAATCTCACCGATTCCTGAAGTCACAACGCGAGTCGGCATACCTTCGGTATGGGTCTCAACCGTTGTGACAGTGCGGATGCTCTTCATAGGAATTCTTAGCGATTCTTAAAGTATGCCAACGCAACATCCATCTCACGATGAATCTGCTCTTGTTCATGCTTGGGAAGAGGCAAACGTGGCAGACGCGTAGGTCCGCCATAGCGACCGACATGATCCATGCCTAGCTTGATTGCTTGAATGAACTCTTTCTTTGAATCCCAATGGAATACATCATGAAGTGCTGCATACATCGGCGCTGCCTCTTTGAAGTTACCTGAAGTCGCAAGGTTATAAAGCTCCATTGATTCCTTAGGCAAGGCATTTGGAAATCCTGCAATCCATCCAGCAATCCCTGCAGTTGAAAGCTCAAGGAAAACATCATCTGCGCCAACAATGACCTCGATGCGTGGAGCTAATTTCTTGATCTGCCAAATACGACGAACATCGCCTGAGAATTCCTTAATGGCAACAACGTTAGGTACCTCTTGCGCAATACGAGCAACAAGCTTTGGAGTCAGATCAACTTTGGTATCGAATGGATTGTTGTAGGCGATGATGGGAATACCAACTCTTCCTACCTCTTTATAGTGAGCAACAACTTCGTCATCGGATGCACGGTAAGCATTAGGCGGAAGGAGCATCACTGCACCGGCTCCAGCCTTCTGCGCGTGCTCTGCCCACTTACGTGATTCCGCAGCGCCATATGCAGCAACTCCTGGAACTACGCTAAAACCTTTTGGTGCTGCAGCAACAGCAACTTCGACCATCTTGGCACGCTCTTCAGCAGTGAGAACTTGATACTCCCCTAGTGAACCGTTTGGAATCACACCATGAGTTCCATTAGCGGCAAGCCATGCAACATGCTCTGCATATTTGTCATAGTCGATTGCAAGATCTGCTGTGAAGGGGGTCGCTGTGGCTGTTAATACGCCATTCCATGGGTTAGTCATGTCGCACAAGGTATCTCGTTATCTTACTTTTTTCCATCTCCCAAAAGTCCCAGTGCTATCGGAGCTGCTATAGGTCGATTACTTGAAGCAATACGCTCTTCATCGGTGACTGCACATTTGGTCAAGCCAGCAACAATCTCTGAAACATTACGAGAGCAGACTCGTCCTTGGCACAAACCCATTCCAGCACGTGTAAACAACTTCGCTGTCCGAGAATCTTCTGCTCCTAATTCCACAACGGATTCTTCAATCTCACCCAATGAAACTTCTTCGCAGCGGCAGACTACGGTCGACTTCTCTGCCCACGATCTCCATCCATCCTTAACGGAATAACTTCTCTTGAGCGCATCTGCAAAAACCTGTTTTCTATACCGAGCCATTCGCAACTGTGAGGAAATGCCTTGACCGGAGGCTGCAAGACCTGCAATTTCTCCTTCAAGGAGTGAGAGGTCAGCTCCCCCGATACCAGTTGCTTCACCAGCAATCCAGATATTTTTCTGCGAACTCAATTGTTGTGCATCAACTGCAAAGACTGTTGTCCCATCAATATCCACGCGCTCTTTGCATCCTGCAATTCCACCCAGTGTGAGATCCGGTGAAAAACCCCAGCCAACTGCAACGACATCGACTTCAATAGTTCGTGAAGGTTTCTTGAGAGAAAATTCCGAATTCACGCCCGAGATGGTGACCTGACCCTTATCAAAGCGAGAGACTACGCGACCGAATCGTGGCGTTATTCGATGCTTGCGAATGAGACCTGCGTAATAGATCAACTCAGCAAACTTGGAAACATTGAGTAACAACGCTTGCGGAGAAAGTAACCAGCGCATTGGACTATGTGCTTCATAGAGACCAATCACACTTGCGCCAGCTTCTGCTAATCCTGTTGCAACGGGGAGCAAGAATGGTCCAGTACCCGCAACAACAACTGACTGACCAGCTAAAACCCCATGACCTTTGAGAAGAGCTTGCGCAGCACCAGGTGTCATAGAACCTGGTTGATCCCATCCGGGAAATGGAAGTGAGCGATCGTAGGCACCGGTTGCAAGAATCAACTTCTCTGCAGTGAGTGAACTCTCTGACCCACCTTGTAAGTAATTAACACGAATGAGTTCGCCTTCTCTTTCAATACTCCACACCGTAGCTTCAGAGATATAGGTAATGGAGGCTGCGCCCCTAACTTTTGCAAAGAGCAGATCAGCGCGATTGCTTCGATATCCACTCACTTGTGAGCGATGTCGCCAGTACTGGCCACCAAGTCGAGATGCAGAATCAATGAGAGCAACTTCGCTGCCATTGCGTGATGCTGCCTCAGCGGCTGCAAGACCTGCAGGCCCTGCACCAATCACAATAATCATGAGCCACTCTCGATATTCATATCTGCCTTCGCCGTAATCAGACATGAACGTTGATTCGCAACACCATCAACGACCACAACGCAGTCAAAGCAAATCCCAATTCCACAGAATATCGAGCGGGGTTCTTCACCAAATCTAGTTTTTCGCAAGGCAAGAGTTCCTGAGTTAATTACCGCTGCAGCAATGCTCTGTCCCTCTTCACACTGGACTGTGACTCCGTTAAATGTAAATGAAATCTGATTGCTCATAGAGATACCGTCGCAAATCTATGAGGTGAAAATGGCGATCCATCCATGAATGACTCTCTGCCAAGGATTGCATCAGTGATTAGCGCTGCAGATCCGGGAGCTAAGCCAATACCTGCGCCTTCATGTCCTGCTGAATGCCATAAGCCTCGAATCTTCGAATCTTCACCTATGACAGGCAGGTGATCGGGCGCATACGGTCTGAAGCCGCGATACGCACGAAGTAATTGCACATCACGCAAGACAGGAAAGAGTGAAGTCGCCTGTGCTGCAAGTCTTCGCAAGATCTCGTAATTCATAGAACCATCAAAGCCAATTCGTTCACGGCTTGCACCGATCAGAATTGTTCCACTTCGAGTTCCCTCAACGACGGTACTGGTCTGCAAATCTGCATCGCTACTGGCCACGTTACTTACATAATCTGAGTCATACACTTTATGAAAGACATATTTCTTTGTTGGCTCTGTGACCAAGATGAATCCTTTGCGCGGTGCAATCGGCAGGTGCGAACCAGCCATCTCGGCTAACTCTCCTGCCCATGTTCCAGTTGCATTCACAATGATCGGTGCTCTAAATATCCCTTGAGAAGTTTCAACGCCTGCAACAGAGCCGTTCTCCACGATGATGCGTGTGACCTTTGCCTGTGAGATGAATTCACCCCCACGCGCAATAACTGTGCGAATGACCTGAGCTGCAGCCAACATCGGTTGGCATTGCGCATCTTGTGGATAGAAAACACCCGAGTGAAACTCTGGGTGAAGATATGGTTCAAGTTCATGCAATGAGGCGTGATCCAATTTTTGAATTCTCACCCCGTGCTCTGATTGTTCTGCAGCAAGCTTGAGGAGTGGTCCATCTTCATTACGGGCAACTACAACGCCACCTTTAGCCTCTAATTCAAAAGTGTCGCCGACATCCTCTTGCATCTCGAACCATAAATCACGTGAGCGGAGTGCGAGAGTGAGCTCTGGACCTGGATCCTTATCTGAGACAAGAATATTTCCTTCACCAGCTCCTGTTGTTCCGCTGGAAACCGCACCGCGATCAATCACCAATACCTTTAAGCCTGCGTTAGTAAGAGAAAGTGCAGAAGATGCACCCACGATTCCTGCGCCAATAACAATCGCATCAGGGCTTTGCATGGAAGAAGTGTGCTCTACTTTGTAATCTGTTGCAGAACTTCACGTAGATCTGAGTCGGCCGCCGGTGCGATATCCCACGGCTTATGTAGGCCATCATCCTTCCAGCGAGGAATCACATGCATGTGAAGATGAAAGACGGTCTGCCACCCAGCTTCACGACTCATCTGAAAAATAGTGGTTCCTTCAGACTCCAACTTGCTTGCAAGAAGGTCTGCAACTTCCTTAGCAGCCGAGGCAACCTAGGAATATGTATCAGCATCAGCCTCGTGAATATCCTTCACATGCTTCTTAGGAATTACCAATGTGTGACCGCGGCCTGCGGGAAAGATATCTAGGAATGCATAGCAATCATCGTTTTCAAAGACCTTATGAGAAGGAAGCGATCCCTCAATTATCTTGCAGAAGATGCACTCTGACATGGCGTCACTGTAGAGCGTTGATTCTTGCACGCGCAATCTTCTGACTCGGTGATTCATGGCCCAGCATGTAAGAGAGAAAATCCAGCAGAACTTTGCTCACCTTAAGCCAGATTCGAGAACGAGGCTTGAGTCCAAGAACTGTGAGAAAGGGTTCGTCGATTGTGGCAATAGCTGCATTGGCAAGTATTCGGTAGAAGAAGAGACCGCCTTGCGAAAATGGTGGCTTCAATATGAAGCCAACTATGGGCGGCATCATGGCGATACTGGCAACTTCATTTTGAGCAAAGCTATCCATGACGCTTGCTAGCTCTGCCTTCGACTGAGGCGCAGAACTAAGTCCGAGCGGTTCTGCACTCTTTGCCCACTCATTAACATATTGGTCAGCGCCTTGTGGCAATGCATAACCAAGTTCTTCATGTGCGCGCAGGAATGAATCGGTAAAAGCGCAATGCACCCACAACAAATAGCGCGGATCACTTGCGCTATATCGTGCTTGCTCGCCACTTCTCTGCTCGAAATTTCCTTCAACGCGCTTATGCATTTCACGCACTCGAAGCGCTTCAATTTCAATTGCTTCTGTTGAACCAAAAGAGGTGATGGTGAGCCAGCGCGTTGTGCGCTCTAACCGACCAAGCGGATCTGTGTCATAGGCAGAATGTTCAGCAACTCCAGTGAGCGCTGCTGGATGTGCTGCTTGCATCAGCAATGCACGAATACCCCCTACCAACGTCGCAATACACCCGTGCACCTGCCAGACAGCGCTATCTGGACCAAAGAGACCGACATCATTTCCGATTGCCATCTGCTGGGACCATTCAGGAGCACCGCTTGCATCACCGGAGACTGTTTTTCGAAAAGCATCAGCTGCTCTATTTCCGCCGAGAGCACCCAATACCTTATTCACAGAGGAGATTCTAGAGAGGTATCAGATTCGTGCAATTTCAAAGGCGAGTTGAGAAACCAGCTGCCATTTCAAGAACTACAAGAGATGCTAATCGCACTGTTCGCTCATCGGCAGAGTCCTTAGTTGCATCAATCTCTGTGATATCTGCACCGATAACTGAAGGTGATGTTCCTGCCAGGAATGCGAATTGACGCAATTCATCAGCGCTCATCCCACCAGGGGCTGCAGCAGGACATGCTGGCACAACAGATCGATCACACACATCCATATCAAAATCAACATAGACCTTATCCCCCGCAATTGATAAGGCTCTTGCCCAAATCTCTTCAACACTCTTGCTACGTAGTTCACTACGAGGGATAACGGTGATGCCAAATTCTTTAGCTCTCTTGGCATATGCCGTTGAATTTGAAAAATCTGCAATTCCAATTTGAACAACCTTCTTGCCACTGAGACCAGCCTCTATAAGTCGTCGCACCGGTGAGCCATTACTGACTCCATCTCGCAAGTCGTAGTGCGCATCTAATGTAATCAGACCGGTCGCCCCCGTTGCCTGCACACCACTATAGGTAATGGAATTATCTCCGCCGAGTGCAATAAGTAATGAACTTTTAGCACCAATAGATTTCAATTGCGCAATTGCGCCGGCCTCATCACCATCGGGAGAAGTGACATCTCCTGCATCGCATAGAGAAATCTTTTCAAGATTGACTCTGGGATCTGAGTGAGCAGTGGAGTAACGCTGTAGTGCTTGGCGAATTGCTTGAGGAGTTTCATGTGCTGATGTTGGACTCAGACTTGTTTGTGAGGCTGGAACTCCAACAATCATCACATCGGCGCGATTGTCTACCTGTGATGAAAACAGGGATGCTGCCCGTGGCCAGAGAGGATCATGAGGCAATGCCATGGTGAAAGGGTAGTGGTATCGGCAATGATGCAGATATATAGTGCTCAAATGATGTCAGGACCACGTCCAGTTAGAGCACCTCGCGGAACGACAAAGAGCGCACATGGTTGGGGTCAAGAGGCAGCGCTGCGAATGCTGCAGAACAACCTCGATCCTGAAGTTGCCGAACATCCCGACAAGTTAGTTGTCTACGGTGGAACGGGAAAAGCTGCACGAAATTGGGATTCCTTCGATGCTCTGATTAAGACACTGACCAATCTAAAAGATGATGAAACGATGTTGGTGCAATCTGGAAAACCCGTTGGTGTTTTTCAAACTCATGAATGGGCACCACGCGTACTCCTTGCTAACTCAAACCTTGTAGGAGATTGGGCAACCTGGCCGGAATTTCGCAGACTCGAAGATTTAGGTCTGACGATGTATGGGCAGATGACTGCAGGGTCATGGATCTATATCGGCACTCAGGGAATTTTACAGGGAACCTACGAAACTTTTGCAGCTGTTGCAGAGAAGCACTTCGGTGGAACTCTCGCAGGCACGCTCACTGTTACTGGCGGATGTGGGGGCATGGGAGGGGCACAACCACTTGCAGTCACCATGAATGAGGGAACTTGTCTAATTATCGATGTCGATGGTTCACGTCTTAAGCGCCGAGTCACCAAAAGATATCTCGATGTGATTGCAGATAATTTGGAAGATGCCATTTCAATGGCTGTGAAGGCTAAGAGCGAGAAGAAGGCTATCTCCATCGGTCTTGTGGGAAATAGCGCGACTGTTCTCCCCCAACTCTTTGCGATGGGAGTGCCAATCGATATCGTCACCGATCAAACATCAGCGCATGATCCACTCTTCTATATTCCTGAGGGCATTGATATCAATGATGCACGCGATAGCGCTGATCGTGACCCTGTTGATTTCGCAAAACGAGCTAAAGAATCCATGGCAAAGCACGTTGAAGCAATGGTGAATTTCCAAGATAAAGGCGCGGTCGTATTTGATTATGGAAATTCCATCCGTGATGAAGCGCGCCAAGGTGGATACACCAGAGCATTTGAATTCCCAGGATTTATTCCAGCCTATATTCGACCACTCTTCTGTGAAGGAAAAGGTCCCTTTCGATGGGTTGCGCTATCAGGAGATCCTAAAGATATTGCTCGCACGGATCAGGCAGTGCTGGAACTCTTTCCTGAGAACAAACATCTCCACCGCTGGATCAAGATGGCTCAAGATCGAGTTGAATTTGAAGGACTTCCTGCACGAATCTGCTGGCTCGGTTATGGAGAGCGCGATAAGGCGGGGTTGAAATTTAATGACCTTGTAGCAAGTGGAGAAGTGAGTGCTCCAATTGTTATCGGTCGAGATCATCTTGACTGTGGCAGCGTTGCATCTCCCTATCGTGAATCTGAAGCAATGCTCGATGGATCAGATGCCATTGCCGATTGGCCCTTACTGAACGCAATGATCAATATTTCATCTGGTGCATCATGGGTCTCTATTCACCATGGTGGCGGAGTTGGTATTGGCCGCTCTATCCACGCAGGGCAAGTAAGCGTTGCTGATGGCACAGCACTTGCTGCGCAGAAATTAGAACGAGTGCTGACAAACGATCCAGGAATGGGTGTCATTCGCCATGCTGATGCAGGCTATGAGCACGCAAAGGAAGTCGCTATAGAAAAAGGTGTTCACGTTCCCATGATGAATGGTGCACCTATCAAGTGAGTTCCATAGCATTTACCAATATTCACACTCTTGTAACAAGTGATTCCTCCTTAGGAGAAGGTCCGCTTGGAGTTCTGCATGGAGCTAGCGTCATCACCGAGGATGGAATCGTCACAGAGATCAGGCAAGGAATTCCCTCAGGCGTTGATAGCGAAGTCGATTGCTCCGACAAAACACTTCTTCCGGGTTTTGTCGATTCGCACTCACACCTAATATTTGCAGGCGATCGCGCAGATGAATTCTCAGCACGCTCTCGAGGGCAGAAATACACCGCTGGGGGAATTGCATCGACGGTCAATGCCACACGACATGCATCAGATGGGCAGTTGCGTCAGAATGCCCAACGCCTACTCAATGAAGCACTTGCCTACGGAACAACCACGATGGAGATTAAGTCGGGGTATGGCCTGACTGAGAAAGATGAATTACGCTCGATTGATATCGCCGCTGAATTTACCGAGGAGACAACTCTTCTTGCAGCCCATGTCATACCTGAAGATTTCCTCACAGATCCAGATGGATATGTTGATCTCATCATTAACTCCATCATCCCAAAATCAAATTCGAAGTGGATAGATGTTTTCTGCGATCTTGGTGCATTTAATCCAGAACAGTCAGAGGCAATATTGCGTGCTGGAATCGCACAGGGTATGTCTGCTCGAATTCATGCCAACCAACTCTCTGCTGGTAAAGGCGTCGAAATAGCAGTTTCACTCGGTGCGGCCTCGGCAGACCATGTGAGTAAATCTACGAAGGCCGATCTAGAACTCCTGGCTTCAAGCACAACAGTTGCCACACTCTTACCTGGCGCTGAATTTTCCACACATGCAGAAGAAAATCTAGGTCGTCGCTTTCTGGATGCAGGTGTGAGAGTTGCGATTGCATCTGATTGCAATCCAGGATCTAGCTTCACGACATCGATGCCATTTTGCATCGCAGCTGCGGTAAGCATCCTTGGCTTCACCGTGGAGGAAGCGGTGCTCGCTGCGACAGTCGGAGGCGCCCAAGCACTTCGCAGAGTTGATATCGGGCAGATAAGCGTTGGTAAGCGAGCTGATTTCGTTCTTCTCGATGCACCTTCTTATATACATTTGGCATACCGACCAGGAGTCAATCTCGTTCACAGTACCTACAAATCAGGAAGAGCAGTGACCTCATGGCAAAAGTAGTTATCACGACATCGGGAATGACCTTTGGCGATCTTGTATCCATCGCTCGTGACGGTGCAACAGTTTCCTTGTCACCGCAATCTCTTGCTGCGATGCAGAGCTCACGTGATCATGTAGAGAAACTGGCTGCATCAGAAACTCCTGTCTATGGAATCTCAACTGGTTTTGGTGCTCTCGCTAACCGTCACGTCTCACAGGAGCTTCGCACCCAACTACAACGCTCGCTCATTCGCTCACATGCAGCAGGAGTGGGAGATCCAGTTGAACGAGAAGTTGTGCGAGCCCTTATGGCCCTGCGTTTAAAGACGCTCGCATCAGGAAAAACGGGAGTGCGACCAATTGTTGCCGAGACAATGGCGGCACTACTCAATGCTGGTATCACTCCCCTGGTTCGCGAATTTGGTTCTCTTGGATGCAGCGGAGATTTGGCACCACTTGCACATTGCGCACTTGTTCTCATGGGTGAAGGTGAAGCATGTGATAGCAAAGGCGTTCAACGCCCCGTTGCAGATCTCTTGCGCGAAGCACAGATCTCCCCAGTTCAGTTAGCTGAGAAGGAAGGTCTTGCTCTTATCAATGGCACAGACGGGATGCTTGGAATGCTTATCCTTGCAATCGAAGATCTAAGAATGTTAGTTAACTCAGCAGATGTTGTTGCAGCGATGAGCGTTGAAGGTCTGCTCGGCACAGATCGCGTATTTATTCCAGAACTACACCAACCGCTTCGTTCTCATCCGGGCCAGGCAGAGAGTGCAGCTCGCATGCTTGCCACACTCAAAGGCTCGGGCATCGTTGCCTCACATCTTCTCAACGATGATCGCGTTCAAGATGCTTATTCACTTCGCTGCGCTCCTCAGGTGGCTGGTGCAGTTCGCGACACAATCGAATATGCAGCAAGCGTTGCTCTTCGTGAATTGTCGGCAGTTATCGATAACCCAGTCGTCCTAGACGACGGTCGTATTTCATCAAATGGAAACTTCCACGGCGCTCCAGTTGCTTATGTTCTGGACTTCCTAGCCATTGCTGTTGCAGATTTAGGAAGCATTGCAGAACGTCGCACAGATAGAGCCCTCGATAAGAACCGCAGCGCAGGATTGCCGCCATTTCTTGCCGATGATCCCGGAGTTGATTCAGGTCTGATGATTGCTCAATACACGCAAGCCGCACTCGTGAGTGAGAACAAGAGACTTGCATCCCCTGCAAGTGTTGATTCCATTCCATCATCTGCGATGCAAGAAGATCATGTATCGATGGGTTGGTCTGCTGCACGTAAATTACGTAAGTCGATTGAAAATCTCACAAGAATTATCGCAATTGAGTTAGTCACGGCATCTCGCGCTATAGAACTTCGTGCACCTCTGACTCCAAGCCCCGTATCGGCCAAGGTCATCAGCGCACTTCGCGCCAGCGTTCCAGGTCCTGGCCCAGATAGATATCTCTCACCTGAATTAGTAGCAGCCACTGCTTTTGTTGCAACAGGGCAAGTTATGAGTGCGACTGAATAAAGATGCGTGAATTCTCGAAGATGATCTCTTGGTCATAGTCGAGAGTTGCCACGTGGTAACTATTTACCAATTCAATTCGGTTCTTCTCGCGTGAACCAACCCCAGCCAAGATGATTTCTGTATTTGAAACCGGCAAGGTGTGATCGTCAACGCTATGAAATAGTTGTAATGGCGCAGTCACATCATGCAAACGCTTACGGGTATAGGAAAGCATCTTCAATAGCTGATGCACGCCAACGGCTGGAAGAGAGTCATATCCCCATTCGGTAATCCCAGGGCGCTTAATGTCATCGCCCACTGAATCGCGCATCTTCTGGAAGCGAGAGATGACCCATGCAAGTTGATGTGGAACAAGCTTCACATGAATCATTGGATTGACCAGGATAATCCCAGCTAGCTGTTTTGAGTATCGAGTGGCGACATTGAGAACTGTTCCACCACCCATAGACAGACCGCAGATAAATACCTTCTCACAGCTTTGCAGCAATACATTGAGATCGTTCTCGACCTTCGCTGGCCATTCTTGCCACTTCACCATATTCAAATCTTCAGGACGAGTTCCATGTCCTGGCAGTAGTGGAACAGTGACGGTGTATCCATGTTGATTGAGGTATTCAGCCCATGGTCGCATCGATGCAGGAGAGCCTGTAAATCCATGTACGAGAAGGATTCCAATACTCTTATTGGCTCCCTTGCCTTCAGCGTGCCAATCATTTAACAGTCCTGCGGGTGCACCATCAACGCTCATGTGTTGAGAGTATTACCCAAGCAATGTCATAGCAATCATCTACTGTTAACGCGTGGTGAACGATTCGGTGAACTCTTCGTGGCAGAGCACCTTCCAAGAAATTGGTAGGCCTCTTGTAGATACAACATTTGTTGTCATTGACCTTGAGACCACCGGTGGCGCCCCACATTTGGGCGCTGGAATTACCGAAATTGGAGCGGTGAAAATCTGCCGAGGCGAGGTAGTCGCTGAGTTTGAGACATTTATCGACCCAGGCCATCCCATCCCCTCGTACATCACCGATCTCACGGGGATCACTGACGAAATGGTTTTTCAATCTCCCACGATTGCCGCTGTATTTCCTTCCCTTCTTGAATTCCTCGGAAGTCCAGAAAAGACAGTTCTTGTTGCTCAGAACGCACCTTTTGACCTGTCATTTCTTACCTATGCAGCGCGAGTCAACGCCTTTCCATGGCCGAAATTTCCCGTTCTCGACACCGCAATTATCGCCCGCAAAGTTCTGACCCGCGATGAAGTCCCTAACTGCAAGCTCGGAACTCTTGCGCAATTCTTCGGAACAGAAACAACACCTAATCACCGCGCACTCGATGATGCTCGCGCCACAGTTGATGTCTTTCACGGTCTTCTAGAGCGACTTGGCTCTCACGATATCTACACGTTGGAGGAGCTCAATAACTTTGGTAAGAAAGTTAAGAAGCAGAAATCTCCTGAGAGAGGGCTGCCCACCGAGTAAGAAGTGCTGCTGCTGCTCCTGAATCAACTGCTTCTTCGGCTCGCTTCAGGCCACGAGTAAGTCGTTCTTTAATCTCACTCTCTGCATCACCTTCAAAGGCAGCTATCGCAGCTGCTGCATTGAGCAATACAGCATCTCGTGGAGCACCACGTTCGCCGGCGAAGATAGCTTGTGAAATCCGTGCGTTCTCTTGCGCATCTCCTCCCACAATTGCCTCAATGGGTGAGTTATCCATACCGAAATCTTTTGCATCAATACGATCACTTCGTATCTCATCTCGTCCAATAGTAAGGACAGAGGTGGTTGTGGCCAGGGTAATCTCATCGAGGCCATCATCGCCGCGAAAGACAAAACCATCGCAACCTTTTTCAGCTAATACTTGAGCCATCACTAAATGCATCCGTTCGTTGGCAACCCCGATAGCTGCAGCCTTTGGTTGTGCTGGATTTGCAAGTGGTCCCAAGATATTAAAGACAGTGGGAACGCCGAGCTCTTTTCGAGCAGGGGCTGCAAATCGCATCGCAGGATGAAAGACTGGTGCGAAACAAAATCCAATCCCCAACTCGCGCACAGTGCGTTCAACCCCTTTGCCATCTAGTCCTGCAACGACACCGAGCGCTTCAAGAAAATCTGATGCACCTGATTTAGATGAGACTGCGCGATTGCCATGTTTGACCACTCGAGCACCTGCTGCCGCCGCAATAATTGCAGCAGTTGTTGAGATATTGATTGTGTGTGCTCCATCTCCGCCCGTGCCCACTGTGTCGACAGCGCGTTCTGTGATATTGATGGGAGCAGCATTTGCATACATCACTTCAACCAGCGCCCCAACTTCATCAGAGGTCTCGCCTTTTGCTTTGAGGGCTAGGAGAAAACTCTTCACGCTATCGATATCTGATTGGCCACTCAGAATCTCTCTCATCGCACCTTGAATTTCATCTCTTTCGAGATCAAGACCTGATGTGAGTTTTTCTGTAAGAAGGCTCCAGCTCACAGGAGATGAAGTCATGGCAGAACCTTCGTTATGCGGTTGCGTTCGTTGCGATGGTGCGTGCACGAAGAAGATCGGCAACAGTGTGGGAAAGTGTAAAAGGATCGACTGGATGCAGAACATTTGCCTCTGCACGAGACCATGCTGCAAGCCATGCATCTTCCTTGCGGCCGGTAATGACCATTACGGGAGGACAGTTAAATACTTCATCCTTTAATTGACGTGCCATACCGATGCCACCTTCAGGCACGGCCTCGCCATCGAGGATGAAGAGATCGATAGGTGAAACTGAATCAATTTTCTTCCCATCGACATAAAGACGAAGCGCTGCAGCTGTCGCAAATTGATGGATGACATGTTCGGCCATTTCTGGGGAGACTCTGGAACCAAGGGCTCCGATTACAGCCTCGCGCACAGTGACGTCATCGGAGTAGAGAACGATGGAGTACTTACGCTCCCGAGCTCCAGATTGTGATGACATGGGAAGGAGTCTAATAGCCCGAGGTCATTGGCGACGACGAAAAAATGAAGCCGATTTGCGTGACCCTTTTCACCTCTTATGAGCGGGAAAACAGGGTCATCTGAGGGGCTTGAAATAGGTTAGCGCCCCTCTTTTCGGGAATAATGCCACCCATGACAAGCACCAGCGTGAGCGATCACCACAAAATCACCCGCCCCAACATGGTGGCGGTCGGCACGATTGTTTGGCTATCGAGTGAACTCATGTTCTTTGCTGCACTCTTTGCAATGTATTTCACCACTCGCGCTGTGCAGGGCCCTAAAGTCTGGCTCGAATCAACTGAGATGCTCAACATTCCATTTGCGGCCTTTAATACAACAGTTCTTGTTCTCTCATCTGTCACATGCCAGTTCGGAGTATTTGCCGCAGAGCGTTATCAATCTCGCCGTGAGGGATCACTGATCAATATTAAGAGCTGGGGAATGCGCGAGTGGTTCGCTCTGACTTTCCTGATGGGTGGATTCTTTGTAGCGGGACAAATTTATGAGTACGCACATCTTGTCGCTGAAGGATTAGCACTCTCGACAAATGCATACAGTTCTGTTTTCTACATAGCAACAGGTTTCCACGGATTACACGTGACAGGAGGCCTCATCGCCTTCCTTATCGTGATGATCCGAGTTGCAAAGGCTCGTCGATTTACTCAAGGACAGGCAACCACAGCGATCGTAGTTTCTTACTACTGGCACTTCGTTGACGTTGTCTGGATCGCTCTCTTCTCAGCTATCTATCTCATCAAGTAACCACCCGTAGTCTGACCATGACTGACCAACTGAAAGGAACACAGTGAAGCGCCTCTCGCGTCTACGCAGACATCGTGCAGCAGGACCAATACTTTTGATCTTTGCTCTCTTCACCATCGGAACAACTTTCCAAGTTGCCAGTGCCGTCAATAACGAGACCACCTCGGTTGCAGATCGAGCTGTCACTATTGAAGAAGGAAAGCAGATCTTCCTTAAGGGATGCTCTTCCTGCCATGGTCTAAACGCAGAGGGTGGCCTAATTGCACCATCATTAATTGGCGTTGGCGCTGCATCTGTTGATTTCCAGGTTGCCACAGGACGTATGCCAATGGCAGATATGAGCGTTCAGGCAATGCGTAAAGACCCTGTCTATAACGCAGAGGAAGTCCACGCACTTGCAACCTATGTCGCATCTCTTGCACCAGGACCACAAGTGCCGGGTGAAGAACTTTTAAATTATGAGCGTGATGGTTCTGTTGCAGAAGGTGGCGAACTATTTCGCACTAACTGCGCGATGTGCCACAACTTTGCTGGTCAAGGCGGAGCACTTACTCAAGGCAAATATGCACCAACGCTTATGGGTGTTGAACCTCGCCATATTTACGAAGCGATGATTACTGGACCACAATCAATGCCAGTCTTTAGCGATAAGACAATCACTCCTGAAGAGAAGCTCTCAATTATTAAGTGGATCAAGTCAGCTGAATCTGAACCACAACTCGGTGGCGCAGCACTTGGACGCGTCGGTCCCGTCACTGAAGGTTTACTTGTTTGGACACTTGGAATCGGACTGCTCATAGGTGTTGCGGTCTGGCTAGCGATGAAGGCGAGATAATAGATGTCTAACGAGATCGAGCTCATTAAAGATCCAGGGCTACCAGCTCATGTTCATCGCTCCACTGATACTGATCCAAAAGCTGCAGCGCGCGCAGAGCGACAAGTTGCAATCCTCTTTGGTCTTTCCGCAATCGGAACTCTCACCCTGATTTATTCTTACATCTTCATCAAAGATGATGTCTTCATATTTATTCCAATTCTCGGTCAGACCCATCTGCAGCAATTAGGAATTGGCATGGGGATGGCTATTGCACTCTTCTGCGTCGGAGCAGGACTAATTCACTGGGCTAAGACTCTTATGCCCGATGAAGAAGTAATTGCTCAACGTCATGAATTTAGATCAGAGGATGAAGATCGTTCAGAATTCATTAAGACTGTTAAGGAAGGGGCAAGTGCTGCAGGTCTTGGCCGCCGCCCTCTCATTAAGAGCTCGCTCGGTGCAGCTCTTGGTCTTTCTGCACTCTCCCCCATCCTCCTCTTACGCGACTTGGGTCCACTTCCTAAAGATGATCTCTCCAAGACATCGTGGAAGGCAGGCACTCGTTTAGTGACAGATCCTGGCGATCGTCCTTTGCGTCCTGAAGATCTCGAAGTTGGAGCAGTCGCACAGACACTTCCCGAGATTGCATCAGGTGAACATCGTCTACTCTCAGATATCGGCAAAGATGCAGTGCTGCTTATCCGTCTTCGTCCTGAAGAATTTAACCTTGATGCAGAGCGTCTGTCTTGGACACATGAGGGGATCATCGCCTTCTCAAAGATTTGTTCTCACATGGGTTGTGCTGTTGCTCTCTATGAACAACAGACAAAACACCTTCTCTGCCCATGCCACCAATCCACATTCGATGTGACTCGTGCTGCCAAAGTTATCTTTGGCCCCGCCGCACGACCTCTGCCACAATTGGCAATCACAGTCGATGCCGAAGGTTACCTAGTAGCCCAAGCACCATTTAATGAACCTGTTGGACCTAGCTTCTGGGAGCGCTCATCATGACAGCACGCGAAAGAATCGCCGGTAACGTCGCAGGATATGTAGACGACCGCACGGGCGCTGCAAAGTGGATGAAGAAGAATCTCACAAAGGTATTCCCAGACCACTGGTCATTCCTCCTTGGTGAAATCTGCTTGTACTCATTCATTATTCTTCTTCTCTCAGGAACATTCCTTACATTCTGGTTTGACCCATCAATGCGCGAAGTCGTCTATGACGGCTCCTATGAACCTCTTAAGGGTCTTGAGATGTCTGCCGCCTATGCCTCAACTCTTGATATCTCATTTGAAGTTCGTGGGGGTCTCTTGATGCGCCAGATTCACCACTGGGCAGCGCTGATCTTTATGGTCGGAATTGTTGTTCACCTTCTTCGCGTTTACTTCACTGGAGCATTCCGCAAGCCACGTGAATTCAACTGGATTATTGGTGTTGGACTTCTAACACTCGGAATCGTTGAAGGCTTCTTGGGTTACTCACTTCCTGATGACTTGCTCTCTGGAACTGGTATCCGTATCGCTGAGGCAATCATTCAAGCGCTGCCACTTGTTGGTTCTTATCTTGCATTCTTTGCATTCGATGGAGCCTTCCCTGGCACATCATTTATTCCACGTATCTACACCGTGCACGTACTTCTTCTTCCAGGAATATTCCTAGCTCTCATCACCGTGCACTTGATGCTCGTCTGGTATCAGAAGCACACCCAGTTCCCTGGCCCAGGTCGCACAGAGAAGAACGTTGTCGGTTATCCACTCATGCCTGTCTATATGGCTAAAGCTGGTGGCTTTTTCTTCATCGTATTTGGTGTGACAGCATTCTTAGGCGCAGTTGCATATATCAACCCCATCTGGCTCTATGGTCCTTATACGCCAGGACAAATCTCTGCAGGTTCACAACCTGACTGGTATATGGGTTGGCTCGATGGTTTAGTACGTATGGCGCCACCTATCGAGACACATGCATTTGGCCACACAATCTCTTGGAATATTTTGATCCCAGGATTGATCTTGCCCGGCATTATGTTTACAGGTCTTGCGCTCTATCCATTTATTGAGAGTTGGGCAACAGGAGATAAGCGCGAGCATCATCTCCTTGATCGTCCACGCAACACACCGAACCGCACCGCTATCGGTGTCATGGCTCTTACCTTCACACTTGTTTCGCTCATCAATGGCGGTAACGACATCATTGCAACCACCTTCCATCTAACTATCAATCAGATGATGTGGTTCTCTCGTATTGCAATCATTGTTCTTCCTCCGATTGCTTTCGTCATCACAAAACGTCTATGCCTATCACTGCAGCGCGCAGATCGTGATCTCGTTCTCCACGGCCGCGAAACTGGTCGCTTAGTGCGTATGCCTAGCGGTGAGTTTGTTGAAGTACATGAGCCAATTTCACCTGAGAAGGCATGGCTACTTACATCACACGAACAGCTCGCACCCCTTGAACTTCCAGAGCATGATGCATCAGGTGTGCGCCGAGCAGGATCGATCAAGAACAAGATTCGCAATCGAGTCTCTCGTGCAGCAGCTGTAGCAGTGCCAAAGGCGACGGAGACAGAACGCCGTGAGCTAGAGGGCCATCACTAAGTAATTTGAGAAAACGACCCTGACTCGCACAATGTGAGCGGGGTCGTTTTTTTATGCTCCTGTGTAGTGGTGCGCGATGCTTGCAAATGCTTGATCGAGAATTGCAAATCCCTCACGCAACTCTGCCTCTGAGATGTTGCATGGCGGGCAGATATGCATTCTGTTGTAATTATTAAATGGGAATAGCCCCAACTTCTTGCATGCAGCCACAAGTTCATTCATTGCAGGACTTGATGCACCGTATGGAGCAAGAGGTGCTCGTGTAGCGCGATCTGTGACGAGGTCGAGCGCCCAGAAGACACCTTGGCCGCGAATCTCACCAATGACTTTATGTTTTGCCATCAAATCTTCAAGCAGTGGCTTGATGACCTTCTCCCCCATGGTTGCCGCATTTTCAACAATCTTCTCATCAGCCATCACATCGAGTGTGGCAACAGCTGCAGCCGTTGCAAGCGGATGGCCACTGTATGTAAGGCCTCCGGGAAATACACGATCGTTAAATGTTGCCGCTATCTCATCGCTGATAATCACGCCACCCAGTGGGACATATCCGCTGTTCACACCCTTTGCAAAGACGATGAGATCAGGTTCTGCCGCAGAGTGCTGGTAGGCAAACCACTTACCTGTACGACCAAAGCCTGACATCACTTCATCGGCAATCCATTTGATTCCGTATTTATCACAGAGCGCACGAACTCCCTCGAGATAACCAACAGGAGGAACAAGAACGCCTGCAGTGCCAACAACTGACTCAATCAAAATCGCAGCAATTGTTTGAGCTCCTTCAAAGATGATCACTTGTTCAAGATGCTCCAGAGCGCGCTTGCACTCTTCCTCTTCACTCTTTGCCCAAAATGCTGAGCGATATAGGTATGGGCCAAAGAAGTGAACGTGGCCATAGGCATATTCATTTGGCCATCTGCGCGGATCACCCGTTGATGCAATCGCTGCTGTGGTGTTGCCATGATAGCTGCGATAGAAAGAGAGAATCTTGTGGCGATTTGTGTGAAGTCGGACCATGCGAATGGCATTCTCAACGCCATCTGCTCCGCCATTGGTGAAGAAAACTTTATTGTGATGAGAGCCAGCTCGCGCGGTGATGCGCTTAGCGGCCTCGCCTCGCGCCTCATTGGCATGTTGAGGCGCAACTGTTGTGTAGAGACCAGCTTGATCTTGAATCGCCTTAATTACCTTGGGATGTTGATGCCCGATGTTGGTAAAGACCAATTGGCTTGAGAAATCTAAATACTTCTTTCCATCAAAATCCCAGAAGTAACTGCCCTCTCCCCCTGCAACTGGAAGTGGTGCAATCTGCGCTTGTGCCGACCATGAGTGAAATACATAGGTGCGATCAAGGTCAAAGACCTCTTTGCCGCGAGCTGGATCTGCAGGAGGTTGAGTCATAGCCATATCTAATCAGTTAAAGTGGAAAAAAGTGAGTCTATGAACCAATGACGAGGGCCACCCCGAGGGCAGTCATCACTATTCCGATTCCTCCAAGAAATGTAACGGTCTCACCGAAGAGAATGAAGGCTTGCAATACCGCCATCGGTGGAACGAGATAGAGCAAGCTTGAAACTTTCGCAGCCGATCCCTTATTGAGCAACCAGAGCAGAAGCAAAACAGCAGCAATAGATGTCACCAGTACCGCCCATGCCATTGTCCAGAAAGAAGTATGAGTAAGTTCAAAGTGCGTTCTGCCACGAAGAATCGAAATGAGAAGCAATCCTGCACCCGCTATGGCAAATTGGTATGTAGTACCAATCATCAATGGGATGGAGTGGCCAATCTTCTTCTGTAGGAGCGTTGCAACTGTGCTTCCAGCCAATGCCAGAAAAAGGAAGAGAAGGGATTCTGATGTGAACCCATCTGCTTGTGACAATTTAGGCAGCACAACGAGAAATACGCCGAGCAACCCAAAGATCAGCCCAGCTAATTGCCTACGTGTGAGAGGTTCATTGAGTAATCGCACGGCTAACAAAGAAACAATTATTGGCTGCATGCTGGTGATAACAGATGACAGACCTGCAGGTGCTCCTAGCTCGATCGCATACCAAACCCCAGCAAGATAGAAGCCATGCAGCGCAATTCCTATAGCAAGGGATGCACGAAGGTCAGAGCGAGAGAGTGTTAGTGGTTGGCCAAGTGCTGCCGTCAGAAGAAAGAGAATAACTGCTGCCAGAATAAGGCGAATGGCTAAAAAGAAGAGTGAGTCAGCATCTTCAAACCCATATTTTGCAACTACAAACCCTGAGCTCCAAATAAGGATGAATATCCACGGTGCTGCGCCTACTACCTTTTTCATAGGCTACAGAGATGAATTTCGTTAGTGCGAAGTGTGCGTGATTGGCTTCTCATACTC
>Ga0075464_10000191_pt1 | contig 26054 bp, 24 predicted proteins | sample DEB19_08_DNA_5_FD_75068 | JGI IMG/M metagenome (GOLD analysis project Ga0075464, IMG submission 75068) | Aqueous microbial communities from the Delaware River and Bay under freshwater to marine salinity gradient to study organic matter... | ecosystem: Environmental > Aquatic > Marine > Coastal ...
AGCGTGATGGCGTTCGACGCGGTGTTGAGCTTGATAGTTTCGTCGTCGGGGGTCGCGGTGTATTTCGATACGGTGATCTCGCGGACTTTGTTAACGATCGTCACGCCCGTCGTGTTATCGCCAGCTACAACAGACTGCCTCACGAGCTGTGAAGCCTGCGACACGTACCACATACACCAAGTGACGCCGACTGAGTTTCCGCGAGTCTCTGATCCCGTCCGAGGAGTGCCATTGGTGCCATTTGTGATCGGATCAAGGATTGCAGCTCCGGTGTTTGAAGATGCAGAGATGTTGACGTTATCCCAGAGAAGTCCAGTGGCCGAGCCGCCGCCTGTGGGGGACCGAGTGAACGAATGGCGGTGGCCTTGAAATTGGTCTTCTTGCTTGTCCCCGGGATTCGTCGGCCCCGTCTTTGTGCGGCCGTTGATTGACTGCGTGCCAGTACCGCGAGGGCTCAAGGCATTCCAATTCGGAAGCGTCGAAGTCCCAAGGCGTGCGATGAGCGCGGAATACTGCGAGCCCGAAAGCGTCGAGCCATCGAGCTTCACCGAGCCCGCGCGACAAGTTGTCGAAACGGGCTCGATGAAGACGGTGCCCAGAAGGTCTGCGGCGGGATATTCGACGACGTTTGAAGCAATGGAGTTTGTCGTTCGGTAAGTGAACGTGAAGGTGATGTAATCGCCGCTGGCCCATGTCGGCGGGCTCGTCGACGTAACATTGTAATACGTCTTAACGCCGGGGGTGCCCGTGTGCGTGTCGATGGCGCTCAATCTTAACTCAACTCGCGTTGAAGTTGAAGAAGCGAAAACGGTCCCGTGATATACCGTCCCTCCCCCAACCCGATATCGAGATTCTCCAATCACCGAAGCTGCGGGGGTATTAGTCGAATCCAAAGGGAATTCAGTCGGCAGTCCAAGGAAAAGTTCGGACCAGGTTCCGGGGGCGCCCGTAAAAGTTAACTTCCCTTGGATCGTAACTTGTCCGCCATCGACCTCGTAGTTTGCGGCTACTGTATAGTTTGTCGGCGTCCCGCTTGTCGTGGTCATTACCGGCGTATATGTAGATTCAATCTTTCCGACAACTTCGCCGACGCCACGATTCTCTTCCAATCTCGCCGCATCGACGGTGATGTCCGAACTCGTCGTCGAGTTGACGACTTTCACCCGCATCCCGCAAGTGTAGGGACCTGCGACCATCGTCACGGGAGTCCATTCAAGTTTTGAACCACCTGAAGCGACGGCAACGCACTGCTGATCGGCGCCGTCCACCTGCGAACAAACCTGGATATTCGCACTGGGCGTTTTGATGTGAATGCCCGCGAGAAGATTCTTCCCGTCGAGATCCGCGCAGTCAGAGTAGGTCTGCGAGAGAAGCGTCGCCTCCGCTGCAATCGAAGTGAATGCGAGCTTGAACCCTTGGCCTTGGATCTTGTCCCCAACCCCCGTTGGATAGGTCCGCGTCCCCGCGGCCGTCGTCCAGCCGGCGACATAGCTTTCGAATCCCGAATTCTTAAAATAGTTCGGGTTCGAGTCGTTCTGCTGCTCAACGTACTTCTGTGACCACGCATCGGGGTGGCACAGACAAAGAGTCAGGGTCCAAGCGAGAATTAAAAGCTTTTTCATGTCAGGTACACTCCCACGTATTTCAAGAGTTTCACGTCGTAGTCTGTTTCATTAGAGGTAGGGGCAATGCGCTCGATCTCTGCCAGGACAAAGTCATTCGCGGCGAGAGCCTGCCCCCCGATTTGATAGCTTGAATCGGTAAAGGCGATGTTTTTAGCCATAAGCTCGTCCGCAACGCTCGCCCCGCTCCAGTTGCTCCCGTCATTCTGTTCAGAGTACGTGCTGCTGGCAAGGGTTTGCGAATTGCTCGACCTTAAAAGGTACGAGGTCACTCGAAACCTGAACCAGTCCGTGTCGCCCGCATACGCGCAAAGCCGCAGGCGGGGGAGGAACTGGCCCGGGGCGAAGTTCCCGGGAATTTGAATCAGGAGCCGGACTTTATTTGAAGAGTCCTTCTCAAACACAAAGTGTTCAAGGCCGTACTCCTCGCCCGCCAAAGCACCGGAGCCTTCGGGAGCGTACAAAGGAACAAGACCTGTGCCTCCCCCCAGGGGGAGGGTGGACGTCTGGCTCCAAGAGCCCGCCGCTTTGACGTAGATGTTCCCCGTCTGCGTATCCAGGTAGCTGTCGCCGTCCGCGCCGTCCGTGACGTCGTCCGGGGCGCCTGCACCTGTTAAAAAGCTTGCGCCGTCCGCGCCGTCAGCGCCGGGAGCGCCGTCCGCCCCGGGGGCACCGTCAGCTCCAGGAGCACCATCTGCACCGTCGGCTCCGGCAGGGCCGGGATCACCCTGGGGGCCAGGATCTCCTTGCGGGCCTGTGTCACCCTGAGGGCCTGTGTCGCCCGTATCACCCTTGTCGCCCTTAAAATCCGCGCGCGGCACCCACTCAAGGGCAGTCCCATCCTCGTCAGTTGCAAGGACACTGTTTGCGATGGGGGCGGGAAGCTCGGCGGGAATGCTATCCTCGCCGGGCGCCAGTTGGAGTGCCCGGTCGGCCACGTCGCGCGCTTCTTGGACCATCATGACCAAGCGGTCAAGCGCGTCCTCCACGGTATCCGCGAAGCCTGTGGTGTTGCTGAGAAACTCAAAGAGTTGCTCAAGCGACGTCACGCGCTCAACGGTGATCTCGTGGTCAGAAGTGGGAGCCCCCAAGAGAAAGTCCACCTGGTCCTGGTAGATATCGTCCACCACAGGGATTTCGTAGTCGGTGTCCTCCACCAAAACAGTCGTAACTCCCGTGGAAATAACCTTCCGCTTCACTTTGATCTGGGAGGTGTTCTCCTTCTGCCAGGCAAAAGTGATAGGGAAGGACGTGGTGGAGCCGTTCCCGGTGTAAATTGCGCGGACATCAAGATCAGAAACCGACATTGCGCGACTCCATCGCCCGTTTGCGGGCCTTTTCAAACTTTTGGTAGAACTCGGGATCTCCCATCATCATATCGCGGGCCTGCTTGCGGTAGCGAATAAGAACTTTGTCCACCTCTTTTTTGAAGGCGTTGTAAAGCATCGGGGGCACTTCTTGGCCTTTAAGAGCGTCGTGGATCGGAATAGCCACCTGCTCCATCGCTTCGCGCAGAGGCATGGTAAAGGGCTTTTCTTTTCCGGGGACGTCGCTCGATCCGGGCAAGTACCCCGCCGTGTAGAGCACGTACTTCTCGTACTCCTCATTGGTCAGGTTGATCCTAATGTCGCCCGCACGAAACACGCGCGAGGGCATGTTGAAATTCGTCTTGATGAACTGATCGTCCTCGGGCTTACCCACTTCAATGCGCCCCATGGCCTCCAAGACGGTCTTAAGTTTTGACCCCTCGGCGGCGGTAGACGACCCCATGGGGATGATGAAATCCGGCCCCAAGCGGTCGATCTCCAAGATGGGCTCGCCCCAGATGTTACGTTGGACCGCATACTCGTCGGACATCCATGGTGTTTGGGTGCCCCAGGCGTTTTCCACCGCTTTGATAATGCTATCGGAGCGGGGGTCCCGGCGGAACTCGTCTTTGGACTTTTTCATGTCCTTCGCCATCGCGGGCAAAAACTTAGCCGTCTGCTCCGCAATCAACTTAGCGGCGCCCCCTTTGACGTCGTCTTTGTACTGCGAGCCCTTCTCAATCAGCGTGAAGACGTTGTTCAATTCATCCGTCAAGTTCTGCGGATTGAACGTATCCACCAGCCCTGCGCCCATCAAAAGCATGGAGGCTTCAGTGTCGCGCTCGTTGATGTACGCCCCCACAATGTGCGCCATGGACCCTGCACGAAGCATAGAGGCCAGGGGCTCCATCGCACGATAATCCACATACTCACCGCCCACCTTGATCGAGTAAGGCTTCCAGCCTTTGTTGGATTCTTCAAGCGCCCTGCGCATGCGCGGGTTTGCGGGGGGAGGACCTGTGATGAGACCTTGACTATGCAGGTAGGCCGCAGCTCCCACCACCATGGTGCCATTCATGATCTTGGCGAATTCGCGTGCGCCCTCAGAGCCGCCCGCACGGATGACCCTCAAGGACTCCATGTTGTTCCAGAAGGGTGCAAGCAGGCTATGCTGGATGGAGTAGTCCATGATGTTGTAGCCCGTGCGCATGAACGGGAAGAAGAACTGGCGGATAGGCCCGCGGCTCATCCAGGAGACACCCTGGGCGACCGCCCCGCGCACACCTCCTGCTCCTTGAGGAAGGTCCTGAGAGAAGACCGCAGCACGCGCCATGGCCCCTGCTTTTTCAACCTCTTCCCGGGTTGCCGCCAAGATCGACGTTTGAAGAAGGTTCGCCTTCTCCCGCGCCAGAAGTTCGGGGGTCGCGGCTTTAATCAGCCCTTGGGCTTCCATCGCACGGATCTTTTTCATACTCTGCCGGTAGAGAGCGGCGTGCTCCAGGATGGCCCCGTAGTTCTGGTCAACTTTTCCAAGAAGAGTCTCACCAATACCAACGGTATGGTTAACGACCCACCCGGTTTTCTCCAATGCCTTTGCCGTCGCGGTGGTCCCGTCGATACCCCAGTGGGCGGCGGAAATGGCAGAGGTACGCATCTCCAGTTTTTTGAACCGGGTCATGTCCACGCCTCCAGCGAGACCTTTGTTAAAGAGCATCCCCCGGAGCCCCGCAAAAAGTCCCGCCACAAAGTCATTGGCTTCATGCCACGACTCTGCCGCATGCGGGTCCCGAAATACGAAGCGGGTAGCGGCAGCGGAGTAGCCCGTCGCCACCTCGTTAACGGTGGTAATGAAGTTACCGATGATGGCAGCAGTTGGAGACTTGAACGAGGAAAGCATCGCTTTGCGCGCAATCTCAGAAAAAAGTGCCGCCGACTTTGTGAGCCTTCCCTGCTTCAGGGCGTTTTTGTACTGGTCACGCAAAATTTGAGCCTGCCCCTGAGGAAGGCCCTTGATGTGCTCCTCGATGGAAACGGCGTAGTTGGCATAGTCGTCAGCGTCTTTGGCGCTGCCGTACATGTCCATCATCATCGTCTGAAGCTTTTTGCGCTCACGGGCATCCAGGCGCGCCTGGCGGACCACCTCAGGAACCGTGCGCACTTCACGCACGCCTGTTGATCCATCCGCGTTTTTCATCAGTGCGTAGGACTTCACGTAATCCGCTTCTTGAAACGCAAAATCATAAAGCTTCTGCGCATTCAGCGAGGCCCCCGCCTCGGAGCGCCCCTTGTCGATGACGTTGGTCAGAGCGGCGTAGCGGTTCGCCACGGCCTTGTGGTTAAGGGCCGCCATACGGAGATCGTCTTTGGTCCCCGCAGTCCGAATAAGCTCCATAGCAGCGTCCAGGTTCTTTTCTGCTTGAGGGAGAATCTCACGCGCCAAAAAGGCCGTCTCCTCCGGAGTAGGAGCACGCCCTGCCTGTACCGCTTCGGCAATGTTTGCCAGGTAACGTCCAGAATCATCGCTCATACCCGCGAGGCGGGCGGCGTACAGGTAGTCGTCAAAAGTCTTGGGCTTGTAGAGCTTGTTAAGGCGGTCCACTTTCCCCAGGACTTCGTCGAGGATGTCAGAGCTGATGTTCAGGCTTTGCGTTGACCCGTCGACATTTTTAATCGTGGGGTTGTTGTCGAACATCTGGTAGCTCGGGGCGGGCTCAAGGCGAGCCTCCGCCATGCGCTGAAGTTCAGCCTTCGCCGCAACATCCCCTTTAGCAGCCTTTTCAGCCAGAGGTTGTGCCACGGAAAGCTCCTCATCCGTCGGAGGGCGTACACGCATCGGAGGAGCATCAGGAGCGCTCTTAGCGGCAACTGCAACATTGTCCGCTTCATCCAGCGCTTTCATGGCAGGAGAAAGATTTTCGACGTCATCAGCCATCCCGGCAGCGGCTTTTTGGTAAGCCTTCGCACCACGACTCAACTTGAGGATTCCGTTGAAAGCCCCCGCCACAGCGGCTCCGACGCCAAGACCTTCGATCATGTTCTTGAAGCGCCCCTCAAGTTCGGTCTGAACCTCTGGGTTGTTCTCACCGAGCCAATGAATGAAGTTACCCACCACGGCAACGTCGCGGAATTCGGGGTACTTCTCGTTAATCATCGTAGACAGACGCTCTTGGTTCGGGTCCATCATTGAAAAATCAATGCCCGCCCCAATCGCTGCCGCGCGAAGAGCGCTACCGCCCACTCCCATCCCTGTCAAAACGGGAAGTCCGTACTCAGCAATCATGTGCCCTGCGCGCTGCTCAAGAGGAGCATTCTCCGGGGGGCGCATTTTCTGAAGCTGCTCCGGCGTAAAACGTGCCCCACCCGTTTCAGGAGCGGATTGGCCCGCCCACTTCGAAACGAAGTCGGTCACGTCAAGGGCTCCGTGATACATGTTCTTCACAGCCTGAGCAGTTCCGGTAACCATCCCCTTCCCGACGTTCACCATACTATCGCCAAACTTTTCGGGCGGTTTAGCGTTTTGAAGGCCGGGCTTCGGCGGGGCCTGCTCCGCTTCCTGCTGAGCCGTGGCTTCAGCATCAAGAGCTGCGAAGTCTGCTTCGGGGATCTTTGTCAAAACGGGCTCTTGATCGAGCGTGACGCCCATCTTAGCGGCGGCATCGTCGATATCGACGAGGGGTTCGTTCGCAAAATGATCCTTCAATTCTGCATCAAAATTTTCCACGTTACTGCCCCTTCAATTCGAGAGCTTTTTTCTTCTGGTACAGCTCATTCACGCGCTGCTGAAAAACCTTCTCACCATCGGGAGTAAGTGCTCCCGAGGACCGCTCCCTCTTCCACTGCTTATAAGTAGCGTTGAGCTGCTTATCCAAAGCAGACGCCGATTCGGCCCCGCTGTCAACAGGAGCGGCATTAAAAGAGATCCCCGCGCGCACCATCACGCCCCTCGCCAGTGCGATGGGATCAGGTTTATTGAGGCTCGAAGAAAGGCCCATGTAAAAGTCAGAAAGAATCCGCTGCTTGCGATTATTTTGATCCAACTTTGAAGCCGCCGATCCGAAGATCGGGGTGGAATGCGCCTCAATGGCGTCAACCGCCTGGCGCACTTTGTTGGCGTACTCGGGCTCCTGCAAGTTTACGCGGAGACTTTCCAGTTTTGTTTTGATCGCAAGGTGCTCTTGGTCGATGAACCCCTTCTGCTCCATGGCGTCGATCTCGCCGACGATTGCGGAGTAATTACCCGCGCCGTTATTGAGAATGTCCTGCACCGCACGCGCGGAAACGTCAGCCACGAAAGCATTGTTGATGGCTTTCTTGTTATCCCGCGAGCGCACCACGCGCTGAACGCGCGAAATATCCAAAAGACCTGCGGCGGCGTCGGCCTCAAGATCCGCTTGGGCAGCAAGCACTTCGCCAGCGCTTCCATAGAGTTTAACCGCCTCGAACCGCTGGATGGCTTCATCGGTTGTTTTACGCATTGCCCGGCGTGCGGAAGCTTCGGCGCGGTTCTCTTCGCGCACGAGCTTTGCCACATACTGGTCTTCGCCCCGGCGGACTTGGTCCACGTACTGCACGAGCTTTTCCGAGGAGAAGAACTCTCCCCCACGTTCATCCAGGAATTTCCGCGCGCTCGCAAAATCACCGTTACCATCAGCGGCGCGGTCCACCATTCCGTTGAACGCGGCAAACGCCAGGTCCTTACGGCCATTCTCCAAGATGGTAGCCTTGGCGTCGTCGGTGAGGTCAGGGTCTTGCCGAACAGAAATCTCCATCTTCCCCAAAACGTCATCGAGCGCTTCAGGATTCACGCGCGCGGAGTTCGAGTAGCTCCCCATGATGCGGGTGAACTGTTGCTCGTTTTGCTTCAGCCGCCGCTTAGTCATGTCCGCGTACACATGAAGCGCTTGAGATTGACTCATCTTCTCCGCTTGAGCGAGAAACGCGCGGCGGGTTTCGGGGTCAGCGATGGTCTCTGAAATCTGCTGCATGGGTTCCCGCATGCGGTCGCGGAACGCCCCATAGGTCTTGGTCCCGTCAACGTCATCCTCAATCAGGGGTTCGTTCTGGAGCTGCATCTGCGCAAGGGTAAGCCTCTCGGCATAGGTGTTCGATGCCTCTTCGATGTCGAGCTTTTGCTTCCGCTCATACGCCTGGCGGTTTGCTTGGCCAAGGGCCTGCCCCACTTTTGCGAGTGTGTTTCCAAAATCAGTCAACGCTCCCGCCATCCCCGCAGCTTTGCTCGCGGACGCAATCGGAACAGGAGATCCTGCGTTCAAAATTTGCGAGTCGTTAGACATCGGAATGACTGGCATCAGTTACCCCTTAAAAAGACATCGCTTGGGCGTAGCCCCCGCGACCGTAAAAGTCGTTACCATTAGACACGCTCCATCCTGGTCCCTGCATGAATCCTCCCCCCGTAGGAGTAGCATTCGCCCCTACGGTGGTGGGAGTAGCGGAGCCTGTAAACACCCCTGACAGGTTGTAGGCCGCCATCGCGCCGGAAGCCCCTGCGGTCACCCCCGTCAAAAGGTTGTACCCAAGTGAGTTGTACATATCTGCTTGCCCCTGCGCTGCCTCCCCGCGCGCAAATGCCAGGGCGGATTCGAGTTCCCCTTTTTTACGAATAGCTTCAGCCGCATCCAGGGCGCGGGCGGCGGTCGTCGCCAGGATTCCCGCCGAGGAGCCGGAGCCAATGTCCCCACCGCCCTTAGCCATCGCGGAGGTCTGCTGCCCCATGAGCTGGGCGTAGCGGATGCCCGAGAGGTTAAGCTCCCGGCGCATGGCCTCAAGCGCATACTCGCCCTGCTTCTTGTAGAACCAGGCGTTTAGCGCTTCTTGCTCGGCTTTAGCCTTGTTCCCCCAAAGCGTCCCAGCCGCGCCGAGGGCCGCTCCAGCGATAATCAACGGGGTCACGATGTCCTCCGCCAGTAGTTGCTGCTTACTGGTTTGAATCCTAAAAATTTAGCCAAATTCTCCCTCTCAGGGAAGGCCGGATCAACTTGAATTATCAAAGACAGGGGGACAGCGGCTAGGGCCTGGTCCAGAACGCGCTTCACGATCCGTGCGTGAAAGGGCTTAAAGTTCACTGGGAGGATGGACCACAGCAAAAACTCCCCCTTCGGGCGAGAAACCAATCCGAACACGAGGGTAAGGCCCGGGGCGCGGATCGTCCACGCGCGGTCACCCTTCATCTGAAGGGCAGCGTACACACCGCTCCTGTCAGCATTCTTGGAGCCGCCCATCTCAAGCAGGTCTTCAGGAGAAAAAAGCGTGACCTCACTCATGCGCCTGTCCCTCAACAGCGACGGACAGGATATTACAGGGCACAGGCCCCGAAGATTCAAACGCCAGGCGATAGTCCTCACCGTACCCGCCAGGCATCGCCACCACGCGGACTCCAGAAAAAAGATCCGGGGCGGTCCCAAGGGGAGTCGCGTCCGTCACAAACGACTCCTCGTAAAGATCGCGGAGGTCACCGTACTTAAACCCCAGGGTGTTGTAGAGCCGCACAACCAGGTTGTGGGCGCGCTTCTTTGCGGGAGCTGCCGACCCATACTGGCTACCCGCTTCGATGGGAACGGGCTCAAGGCGGGCGGTATAGAGAAACCCGTAGGCGAAGGACTGGTAGTTTTCAAAGCTTGGGTCCGAAAGTGTACCATCATCCTCCACGTCAAACTCACCAAGGTACACCCACCCCGTGGTGCTGGCGTCGGTGTACGAAACCCCAAAGACGTGAACGGTGCGCCCGCCGTAGATGTCCGCGTTGACGCCGTCAATTGTGTCACTCGGAATAAACCCGAGCGCAACCCGGTTGTACGAAGTCACACAATCCATGTAAGCGTATGGGGGCTCTGACCTAGTATTTGAGTCCACCGCATAGGTACGCACGACACTGTCCCCAAAATAAAATGGGCTCAGCTTCTCCAGCGACACGCGCGAGTCACCGTCGTAGGTGCGCTTGATCAAAAAGTAAACTTCGGTCTTGTCGCTGACGGCGATGTCGAGCACTTCAATGGTTGCGTCTTCGTGACCCCCACCAAACTCCTGGCGAGCCCACGCCACGATTTGGTAATCGCGGTCAAGGGTGAGAGTGTTGAGCCCGCCGTCTTGAGTTTTCACAAAAACAATCGACGAAGAAAATTCCGCCGAGATCATTTTTGCTGGAGTCGACAGATGGTCCGCAACAAACGCCAGGTCGCTCGACTTGTACTGATACTCGTCAAACGAAAAGATGAGATCCCGCATCTTCCCACCCTTTTGGATAAAGGTCAGGAAGTTCCCCACGCGACAAGCCTGGACTTTCTCCGCGCCAAAGTAGGTCGACGACTCAAACGCAAAGTCGTTAGGGCCGAGAGCCCCATTAGAGCCATAGGCCACAATCTCCGCGTTGCGCGTGAGGATTGCGAGCATCTTCGACGAAGACATCGTCACGATCTCCGACACTTGTTCGGAATTGACCACTTTCTGCCAGGGGCGGGAGTTATCGTCGGCGTAAGTCGTGAAATTATCCGCCTGCGCGAACGGAAGCTCCATCATCTGAAAGACGTTCCCGATGCGCGAAGCCCAGAACGTATCCGGATACCGCGAACTTCCTCCGTAGTAGACACGCCCCTGGAATCCCGTGATTGTCCGGGGCCATCCTTGGCCACCACCCCACATCGCCATATCCCAGGCTGTCCCAGAAGCCAGTCCGTACACATCACCAGAAGACCCGGGAAGTTCTGCGCGCACAGTCCCCGTGACTTGAGTGGTGCTGGTGTACCCGGTGACTTCAAAGACACCTGTGTTACCCGATTTTGTAATGCGGAAAAGAGTCCCTTTTCCGAAGTTGGCGCCATCGTCCATGGTGGCATTAAAAAATGCTGACGATGCCACAACCGTTACCGAACCCCCCACGGTAAAAGTTCCGGTCACCGTCAGCGTAGGGCCAGAGCCCAAAGACACAAGGTCTGTAAAAGGAAAAGCATTCCACTCGGAGCCCGCGTAGGCTTGCTCGTAGAAAAGCTTTAGATCCACGCGATAAGTTCCGTCGGTGCGGATACTCATGATGCGCGGAGGATTCTCTCCATCCACAATCCAGATCAAATCCCCAAACTGCTTCACCTCGATGGTGTCGAGATTGGCGGTGGTTGCGTAGTTCGCTCCAGTGGTTGCTTCCACGGAACGCACGCGAGTCGCTCCATTGGCCGTGACGTTAGTAATCACGAACCAGGGAGCTGACCCGTCAGGAGTTCCGTTGGTGTAGAACAAGAAGTTTTTGCTGCCGTCGGAGAGAGTGAACGCAAAACACCGCGCGGACCCCGCTGCGTCCAGAATGTCCTGGGTGTTGATGGTCTCTGAGTTGTAGGTCACCTCGGGAAGAGACATGTTGAAAGTGCCGGGGCGCATGAACGCTCCGCCTTGCACCAGGGGGATGTAGTTTTTCAAAAGAACGCAGGCGCGGGGATACTGCTGAGCATCCGTCCGCGCGATCATCTTCGGCGACCACTCGCCAGAGGTAAAATTGTTCAGGGCTAAGTTAAACTTCACAGTTACCCTCCGCTGCGGCGAGAGTTAAGCCATGAGTCGGCGTAAACGCGAGGAGGAGAAGCTTCCTGAGCGCTGTACGAACGAGCGCGCTTGAGCGTTTCTTTGTATTCCGTACGCAAAGACTCGCGCAAAGTCGCGTTCTGTGTGAGCGAGTAGCTCAGATCCACGGCCAGCTTCAGAGAAAGCAGCTCGCGAAAATTCTCGTCCATCAAGTTCGCGTCAGTGATGTAGCGAATGTAGCGAATCTTCAAATCCGCGATGTCCGCAGAGATGTAGTCGCCTTCGACAGTCCAAAGATCAATGGGGCAGTTGGTCTCCAGGACGCGCAGACAGTTTGCCGGAACCTGGTAGACGTTCTCGTACTTGGTGTCATAGGTGGGGTTCGCCACCGTAGCGGGAGAATCCCAAATGACGGCAAAACGCCAAGGGTGCGAGCGTAGGAGATCCTTGAGGTTCTCCTCGTAGCGGTCGTTGCACAGCTTTGCTTCCACGGTGTTCTCATTAAGAGACGTGATGCGCCGGGCGCCGACCTTAATGAGAGCACCGTTACAGATCGTAACGGCGCTCGCCATCGTTTACCCCTTAGACGTGAGAGAGAAGAACGTAACCGACGAGTGCGCCCGAAGTAGCGGTCCAAACTTCGGGGATAGCGATTTGCATATCCACCTCAGCGTCGAACTTCTTCAGGAAACCGGCTGCGGCTGCGCCCGAAACCGCCGACATCCGCTTGATGCCAGCAGCAGCGTTCACGTCCACATCGGCGAAGAAGCCGTCTGCCAAAGCAGCAACAACTGCCGAGCCAGCCGAATCCAACTCTGCCGAAGCAGCCCAGCCGATGTCCAAGTCACCCGTGTCGCCCATGTCCGGGTGAGAGAACACCACGTCCAAAACCCGCGCGCCCTTAGGGATCTTCACCAGTTTGATGATGTCGCTCGTGGTGAGCGGGGTGCCCGGCAGGGTGTACGAGAACCGCTTGTGGTACACATGCCCTTTGTCATCTGCGGGAGCGATCTTCGAAGTCGGAACATCGACGAAAGCGTCCTGCCATTCATTTCCGTAGTAGGTAGCCATTGAATCCTCCAAAATTTAGGCGCCCCGCGAGGAGCGCCGTTGAAATTACGACTCTTTGCAGATCGCTTCGACGACTTTCACTTCTTCCATGCGGGTCCCGCCAATCGACATCCGGCTGTAAACCTGAGTCGAGTAGCCGAGGTCAGCACGCTCGCTGATTTTCGACTGGTAGTCCATCCCGGTCGACATCAACACGCCGTCGCCGGCGAAGAAGATGCAGGCGCGAGAACCAACCACCGAACTTCCCGAGCCAACCGCACCAGTGGAAGCGGAAGCAGCAGAAGAGGTGGTGAGGCCGAGGCGCTCAGTCTCCAGGAATTTGAACCCCATGTAGGTGTCCACTTCACCCTGCACCAACGCTTTCACGTTAGCGTAGTCCGAAGAGGTCACTTCGGTCTGCGACAAGAGCGACTCGATCTGAGACGATCCGACCAAGGCGTACAACGGAAGCGACTTGTCCACCAAACCACGGCGCAGGATCGTGCGGATTTTCCGCAGAGTCCGGACGTTCAGGTCGGTGAAGTTCGTGCCGTCGTTTGCTGCGATCTTCTGGCTATTCGGGTGGGAGACAGTGCTCGTGCCGGTTTCGCCAGCGTAAGCGGTTCCCAGTGCCGATGCGATGATGACGTCGTCTTTGGTACGACCGAACGCCCAAGCAGCCGCCATGGCGTACTCCGACGTAGGGTCATCCAACATACGAATTTTGTCCTGATCGTCGACCAGGTCAGCCCATTCGTAGTCTTCCATGGTGACCATCCGACGCGAGTGGGGAGTGTCGATTTGCGGAGTCGGCGAGTGGCGGCCAGTGCGCTTCTGAGCGGCAACAGGTCCGATACGGTCGAAGAACTCCGATTTTCCTTTTTGGGTTTCTTTGCGCACGTAGGGTGCGATCAAAGACCCCTTTTGCTGGGACAAGTGGTAGACGTTCGCGTTGTACTGCTGGACGAACGCCTCAGTGATTTGTTGAGACATATTCTCCTCCAATGAGAGTCTGCAAAATTTTGAGTAAACGAAATTTTGTGAGATGCCCTCTGTGGAGGATTCACGTACAGCGCATAGCCGCTGGTCAGCGTGCGAGGATCTTCATTGAGGTTGCCCTTACCTCAAGCCTGAGGCAAGGGCTTCACGGTCGTCAAGACCTATTTGTGCAGGGACGCGAACAATTTTTGCATTTCCGCGACCGCCCCCTTGTGTCCGGGGTGGTCCTTCACGTGGTACGGGTGAGCCATATCCCCCATGACGGTGTCGATCTGTTTACGGGCCTCGGCAGGGGTAAGCTGCTTGGATGCGGCCCCGTCGGCCTGGACCAAAGCATTTTCCCCGGCGTATTTATCCGCCAGATGTGCCATCGCGCGGACGAACTGCGTGTTACGCGCAAAGCCCGCATCGCTCATCGTCTTCTGAAGCTCCGGCGGAAGCTGGCGAAACATGAAGTTTGCGGTTCCGACTTTTTTGTCGAACCCATCGCCCCACTCTTTTTTCAAGTTCGCCACTTCAGTCTCGAAGCTCGCCTTGATCTGCTGCCGGAACGCCTCCTCAGCGCCTTTGTTCTTCTCACCAAACCAGTCGGCAAGTTTTTGTGCCTGCTTAGGGAGAATACCTGCGGCGTGCGCGAGCGTGCGGAACTCCTCGGCGAACTTCTCATCGACGGTCACACCCTCTTGGAACTTGACCTGGTAGTCCTTCACCTCGGCGGGAAGCCCCAACTTGGTGTAGACCTGCTTCCAGTCGTCGTCGGTGGCGTGTTTACCGGGGACGATCAGTTTATCAGAGCTAAACTGTCGCTGAAGGTTGCGGTAGGCTGCTGCAAGGTCCGCAGGACTACCGAAACGAGCGATGGTTTTATCTTCTTGAAGCTCAGCAGGCAGTTGAGATTTCCAATCGGTAGGGGCTGTCCCTTCGGAACTTGTACCACCGCCACCAGCATCAGGGGGCGTGCCTCCGGCACCTGCGCCAGCGCCAGGACTCGGGGTCCCGGGCGGAGTCCCGCTCCCTCCGTCACCTCCAGTAAGAAGGTCTCCAGTTGCCCCTCCACCACTTCCTCCGCCACCATTGCCTTCTCCCGCTTTTTCCAGCTTAAGATGTTGCCAAAGATTTTTCATACTCTTCAATCCGCTCCTTCAGACGTTCGGGGTTTTCTTTCAGGAAGGTCAAAATGCGCAAGATCACCAAGCGCTCGCCTTCTTTAAGTACCATTTTATGAGGGTCCGACGGGTGCGGATTAAGCATCCCGTGCGCCGCCATCATGTCGTTCAAAACCCAGCGCCCTTCGACGGAGTCGAAAACATTTTTGTAGCGCTGAACTTTTTCGACGGCTTTGCGGTGTTGATCTTTAGCCTGTTTGCTGAGTGCCACCCATTGCTCCCATCGCTTGAGTAATCTGTGCTCCGGCCTGGGCGTCGGCCAGCGCCTGCTGAGTCTGCTGCATTTGCTGCGCTTGAGCCGCGCGCTCCTGGCGCATTTTATCAACCGCATCTTTGTTGCGGATGAGTTCCTGTGGGGGATTGAAAATCCCTGCCAAGATCCGGGGGGCGGCGTCGGTGTCGATCACATCCGACACGGCGTTGTTGAGGTTGATGAACGGAGACACGGCCTCCAGCCAACGCATGATGCTCTGGCCCTCGGTCGCGCGCTGCGCTTTTGCCATGAACGAGGAGTAGCGGACACCAAGGTCGCGTCCTTGCAAGATGGCCGGGGGCTGCTCGATCATCCCGCGCTTCCACATGAGGTCGAACAAGCGGTCCACCATGGGTTTCAAAAATTCCGCCTGTTGGCGCCCGAGGATAGGTCCCAGGAGCCGGAGCTGTTCTTCAGTCCGCTGCATGACTTCGGTTGCGGTCATCATCGGCCCGCCCTGTTGGAGGCGGAGCTGATCGACGTAGAACGCATCGCGAATCCGCTTCCGGCGGTCTTCGAGCGCTTGGTACCCGAAGTCGAGGCGGGTATCGTTGAAGATCGGACGGATGAGGTCATCCGGATCTCCCGAGCGGCGATAGTTCACGCCACCAGGAGTGGTGATGAGCGGAAGAATGAATCCGTCATCCGAAACTTGAACCGGCGGATCAACAGCCTTCTGCGCACCGATCAGCATGGTCTCGTTCATCTTGTTGAGAACGCGGCACTCAGGAAGCGCCACCGAGCCGGGGCCGCGCCCGTACTTCTCACCAGCGGCTTTACTCCAGCGGGGGACCAAGTAGGGGAACGTATCAAAGTTCCCGTGCTGGATTTCAAACTTCGCTTCGCGAATGATGTACTGGTCGATGAACTTGCGGACGGTTCCGGTGGGCTTCTCCTGCACCAAAGAGGCGGGGTAGATCCCCTGCATCACGGTGTACTTCTTCCCGAACTCGCCCTTGTCCCAATCTTTTTTCAGGTCAGCGGGCATCGCATCGTACCCGAATTTCCCGATGATCTTCTCCACGCTCCACTGAAATGCGCGATAGATTTGGTTCACGCGCCCCATGTGGTCTTCGTCGATCAGATACTCACCAATGAACTTCGTCGAAAACCGCACGACATCTTTGTCGTCGGCCTCCATGGACATGCACGCAGTTCCAATCGCGCACTGGTCAAGATCCTTCTCGTGATTTTCGGTGAAGAAGTTGGAGTTCGTCAGCACGTTGTGCATGGAGCGAACCGTCCGCTGCATCCACTGCCGAACGTCGTCCTCATTGTCCAAGCGCTCATCGCCAGTTGTGAGACCGAAGAACTCCCCTCCGGTATGGACCTGCATGGAGTTGATCGCGCCGGTCAAAAGTTCGTTTGCCTGAACGCCGGTATTATCCAGGAGTTTGTCAAACTTCTTTTCACCTTCGGTTTTTTCGGCAGTGATCGTGTTGCGGTTAGGGAGGATGTAGTCGCAAATCTCCTGCCAGTGCGACTCCCACGCCCCCCGCTCCCCCTTCAGGGTGTCATAGCGCTCGATGAGCGCTTCGGGGGTCAGGCGCCCGTCTTTGATCATTTTGTCTTTGTTCATTTGCCCTGTTCTCCGATGGTGAGGAGGCGGAACATATCCTGGTTCGGATTGGCGAGCAGAAGGTTGCGGCCCGGAGTAACTTGTTTGCGCTTCCCGAAGCTATCCAAAAAGTTCCGAATCTGCTGGAGGCGGGCTTCTTCGGCGGCGTCCGCTTCAGCGATACTCGCATCGGCGGCTTCCACGACAGCAGTTGCCACAGCCGCCGTACCGTTCCCCGCGCCGGGGGCAGGGCCGTTTGCGATCAGTGCGCGGGTCTCTTCGCTCCAGTTGTCAGCGTTGAGGTCGGAGCGGTTGATGTTGTCCCGAAAGTTGTTGATCTCGTTTCGCACGTTGTTTGTGAATTCGCCCCAGTAGTCCTTCTGCTGGACACCAGGGATGCGGACTTCAGGGGCTTTAAACTCAGCTTTAGGTTGTCCCATCAACTCTCCTACACCACGGAAAACTTGTGCTGCGAAAACCGCGGAAGTTTTTGCTGGTCACGGTCGTCTTTTTCAAGCCTATCCATTCCCATCGCCCCGGTCCGAAACGCATCAGCCCCGTGGGACGCCCAGTTATGCAGGGGGCGTTGTTGAAAAACTTTGTTCTTAGGGTCCCATTTCCGCTCATAGTTCTTGAGCGCGTCAATACCTTTCTTGCACTTCTCGACATCAAACCAGCTTTGAGCGATCACGAGGCGGGAGGCGTTGATCCCGTCGGCCACATCGGACCGGGGTACGACCCTCGTCCGGGCAAGGCCCAATTTTTTAAGTGTTTCCTCGCGAGACCGTCCGGTCCCCAGTTCTTTGGCTTTGGCGTCGTGGGGGAGGACATGGGCTTCGTAGACGTAACCCTTCTGCTCCAAAAGTTTTGCGTAATAGTCAAGCCCTTGGCCGGACTCTTCGACGTAGTCAATCCAGCGGATCTCCTTCCCTACGCGCTGCCCGAACCAGATGGCGGTTGCGTCGTCGATCCCAAGGTCCCAGTACGTCGTCACCAAGACGGAGGGGTCGTAGGGGACTTTTCCGATGCGCCCTTCGCGCTCGGCCTTTTCCATTTCTTTTCCGTAGTACGCTCCGACGAGTGCCGCCGAGAAGGAGCACTCGAACTCCTGCTCGTACTCCGACTCCGACATCAGCCCGCGTGCCGCCTCAAGCTCCCCGATGGGAATGATCCCCGTCTCGGAAGCCCTGTAGGTGACGACATACCAATCGTCCGGCGGCGCCACCCCGTTTTCGGGATCGCCATGCAGTGCAAACTGGTAGACGTCGTAGAAGTGATTTTGCCCCTTAGGCGTAGAAATGAAGATAGCCCACCCCATCCGATCCGAAAGCGCAGGCCGAATCACCTGCGTCCACACGGTCGGATCGCACGCCGCATACTCATCCAGCACCACTCCATCCAAGTAAAGCCCCCTGAGAGAGTCCGGGTTTTCCGCTCCGACGAGTAAGATGCGCACCTTATCACCAAGGTGAGGCCGCGCAATTTCGATCCTAAGGTCGGACTCGTTGATGGTGACACCAGGGATATTTTTAACCAAGTCCTTAAAGATGTCCCACGCCACGCGCTTGGCCTGCCCGTAGGTCGGCGCCACGTAAGCGTACTGCGGATTTCTTTTTTGATTGCGAAGCCCCTGGTCCAAAACTTCTGAGCACGAAAGATGCGTTTTACCAAAGCGGCGATGCAGGTTGAGGACGTTAAAACGCTTCAGGCTCCTGTGGATCAGGGCCTGTAATGGCCGAGGCTGGTATCCCGTCGCGATGATCCTCTGCCCCTGATTGAGTGTCTGTGATGACACGCGCCTCCTCCGTGGCCCCCGCCGCTGTTACCAAGGGGGGAGCCGTCGTGGCTTCCCGTTCTTGGACCGGGGTGCGGTCGATTCCCGTGTTCACGATGATCTGAACCGGGGCTGAAAATGTGGCTTCCACCTTAGCTTTCGGGGAATACTTCGGATTGTCAACCCCTGCGGCCCAGATGAGCGTATCGACCTTGAGCTTCGCCGCTTGAGTCGGGAACTTGAAGTCTTCATTTTCCATGGCCGTCTGTACGGCAAGGTCGCGCAGGTACTCAGTTCGCGCCACGCGGGCTAATTCCAGCTTTTTGGCAGCGTCGGGGTGGTCAACCACCCATTTGGAAAAAACCGCGTAGGCGGGCATTCCAGGCTCTTTGCAGACTTTCGTGACCGATTCACCATTGGCGACTCTTTCGCAGATCAGGTCCACGACGAAGGGGTCGTAGGCGACGTGAGTGACGTATCCTTCAAGTGTTTCTTGAACTTCACCAGGGGTATGCAAAGAGCGCAGGGCGCGCACGACACTGCCAGTGGCGGTGTTGACGATCTCGATGAGGCCGGTTGGCCCCCGCCGCGCGTAGTGCGCGCCATCGCGCGTGAGGTCTTCCAAAGTAATTTGTTGTGACATGGGACAAGGTTCGGGGGTTTTGAGGCGGGTGTCAATTGACGCGGTGCGCCTAATAGGGGTACTGTGCCGGTTGGAGAAGCGACCTGTCGCTGGGAGGGGCGGCCTTCGAATTTTGGGGGGTGCCCCCGCCCCGCGCCCCGCGCGTCGCGCATCCGGTCGCGCGCTTCACCACGCCCCGCCCCGCGTATCGAGAGGCGGGGGGCGGGGTGCATTCAATCGAAGCGAAAGAAACCGCGCTCAATATAATAGTGCGACCGCAGCGCCCCCGCCCCCCTGTAAATAATCGGTACACGGTGAAGCAGAATTTACACTGTATCAGCATGAGATCGAACCTATGCCCCCGCCACATTGGCATGACTCTCGCTATAGTGTCCGGCGTACCGCCAAGCGCCCACTAGGACGCATCATAGGCGGGGACTGTAGCTGTTAGCGATCACCGATGCCCTAGGGCTTAGCGTAAGCACGGTGATAGGCCTAGGGCCGCGTTCCGTAAGTCTTCCAAGACTTAGCGCCGCGAGCCGACCGGCGCCTTGTCTGCGGACGTGGTTAATCACTACAGAGATGCGCTTGACTGAACCGGCGCGACCTTGGGGTCACACCCAAGGTCGCGCATCTTGAGTCAAGACTAAACCAACGAGGAGTGATCTCAATGAGTTACTTAGTCGCATTGATACTCGTGAGTTCATCTATTCACCTTCCCGCTGATATGTCAACGTCGGAAGCGTGTATGGATGTGCTCGCGAATGACGTTAACGATGCGCGCTTATATACAGCGTGCACTGTTATTTTTGAGCAAGAAAACGGCTACTCGTATCTATCTGAAGAATAATTGCGGCGGGGGCCATGAGGCCTCCGCTGGAGTTATAACTCCGGAAAGAGGTTCATTATGTTCAAGCTTTTAATCGCTCACGCTATTGCTGCAACTGTACTCTGCACGTTTGCCGCTCGCGCGGAAGCATTCGAGATCAAACCTTACCAAGGTAAGATCGGCGAAAGTTATCGCGTCAACGGCAAAGCAGTATCCGACGCGGAAGCATTCAAGGCCGCCTTGAAAGGGGAAGAGGTCGAGAAATGCCAAGCCATGGAAGTTTCTCTTAATAAGAACGGCACGGGGGCCACGCTGAAAGCGAAGAAACGCTAGTCTACTGATGAGTCGGGAACGACGAAACGGCCACGCGAGTGGCCGTCTAGACTTACGAAACAAGGCTCAAAACTTAATTCTATTCTATGCAGCCCTAGGCTGGTTGGCTGTCGCGCGGTACGCGGACAATGCGGCAGTGGCGCTCATCGAGCGGCACGCTCTCCCAATCTGTTTGTGCGGGATGTGTGATCGAGAAATTGAAGAATGATTGAGGCGGGGGCCATGAGGCCTCCGCTTGAGTCATTAAGACTCAGATCGAGAGGTTAAATGCATCGACGATCAAAAGGGTACACGTCCATTAATGACGTGACTCGTGAGAGGAAACGCCAAGAGTTGGTCCGGATTGAAACCCGCGCCATGATTCGGGCGCCGGTCACGACGAGGATGAGGCTCAAGGCTCTAGGGGCCGAGGTAGGACTCCAGAGGCAAGAGAAGGCATTCAAGGCCAATAGACCAAAAGTCCCGAAGTTTAAACCAAGAGTCATACTCCGGAAGGCGGGGGTGTAAGCCCCCTCTTTTCCAGATTCGCGAGGCAAGGCGCCGAAAACTTGGCGCGCAGAATTTTTCAGAAATTATGCAGCGGCGTAAATGATTCTCATTGTTATTTGCGTAACGCATTGCTCGCTGCCCAAGTCTCCCAGGTAAAAAGCCAGAAACTTTTCTGGATATATATATTTTTTGAGGCATGCAAAATCCGTGCCAATAGCGATTTTTAACTGATTTTTTTGCCAATATATTTATAAAGAAAGACCCGTTTTACCTATTTTACTTGGGACCAGTGTTGAAATCATTGAAGATAACGCTACCCGACTAAACCAAAGTTACTCGGGTATTTACTTGGGTTGAGCCACGCCGCATAAATCTGTAACGTCCCGCACATTAGGCACTTTTTACCTTTTTTACACGCATAACGCGGGACAATGTAACACCAGTCTACTATAAGATTTGCTTATACTTCGTCAGATCGAATATAAGGGGGCCTGTCCAGGTAATGTCCAGGTAAAACCCAAGTAAAATAATTTTACCTGGGCAACTGAGAGTCGTTATCACTTGATTTGTCCACCGCATTCATATTAGAGTCTTGCCCCCCGCCGCAAGACCCGTGCATAAACGCACAAAAGAAAGGCAGATTTTATGCATTTCGACGCATCGGCTCAAGAGGCCTTTTGGGCCTCTTGGAGTCTAGTTTTGTGGCTCATTATTTGGCTGAATTCTTAACCCCGCCTCGGGCATCCCACCGCGTCCGCCGTTGAACCTGGCGGCGCGGCCCCTGGGGCGGGGGCCTTACGGCCCCTTTGGTGTAAACGTAATTTTTGATTGATTTCACAGTTTGGTTCAGTCAAGAACCGCCTCACATCAATTATGGTGTGAACAACCAAAAGGAGAGCCTCATGGCTAAGGTTAACGTACAGGTCGCGGGTGGAAGCATCCAACAAAAAGAAGCAAACACGCTGGGGGAGCTTAAGCGTATGTTCGCGCGTGACGGCGTCAAATACACGGCGACGATCAACGGCGAGCCCGAAGATGAGGATAGCTGCGGACTCAACGATTATGAGTTCGTTGCCCTCACCGAGCAGGTCAAAGGCGCCTAACCTCAACAAGGCCCCCTTGGTGACAGGGGGGCCTAACCCTGGAGTTACCCATGTCTTTTGATAAAGAGTTGTACCTAAGTTTGCTTGCGGCGCAGGTAGGGGTTCCCTACAAGTATATTGAGCCGCCGGCGTTTGCTGACTGTGCGACCAAGCTTGACGTAAACAAGAAGTTCTTCGCTGAGGTGCTTCCGCGCCTTATGGATAACGTATCTGTGGAACTGCCTGACGGCCTAAGAAAGTATTTGGCGAAAGGTGGATTTTCGCAGAACCACGTCGTCGACCGCGCGACCGATCAGTTAAATCTCGCTCGAAGAGAGGTGGAGTATTTTTGGGATTCCTACGCTGCACGTGCTGAAGGGCTTTCTGAAGCTTCTCTTGCGTACTACGAGGCTTTGAAGTTTGACCCTTTGCAAGTTTTGGAAGAGTCGCTCACCAAAGTCTTGGCCAAGGGCAAGTGGGAGTATTCCCCAAACGCGGGGGAGTATGCCTTTTTCGTGTCTAAAGATCCCATCGTCATGCGCTACAAAGATGACGGTGCGGGAGTGGATTACTCGGTCGACTTTGGCAAAGCGACGGTGAAGGTTAAGTTCAACCCCTTGCGGGTGGTTGTATCTTTCGAGCACAAAATGCCGATTGATTACCCTCACCCTCACGTGAGCCGCTCAGGGAATGTGTGCTGGGGAAATGCGGCGGGAGTCGTCACCAAGGCGGTGGAGACCTACGACGTTGAACCCCTATTCGAGGCGCTGCATCTGATTCTCACCACCTACAACCCCGCCTCTCCCTACGTGAATCTTAGCCGATATCACGAGGAGCAGGATCGGGGGCGCGCCCTACAGGAGTTTGAGAGATTTACTGAAACTGCCATGGATATTTTATCCCGGAGGAATCTAAATGGCTTGGACATCGCCAAGCTTTTCTCCCTGTCATACGCCGCAATGAGGGGCTCAAACTCTCCCGGCCTTACCGAGAGAATCATTGGGCACGATACAAAACTTGAAGCGCTCCACTGGGTTGTGGACGAGGATGCCTCGTGCGTTCTAGCGCGCCACGAGGATGCCGAAGGAAACGAGTGGAAGCTTGTTCCTGCGTTTAAAACGGGGATCGGACTTTCCTATGCGGTTGAGGAAGATGGAGACTGCGGCTGGCATATGTATTCCGCAGGACCTGCGGAGAATTTTCGGAAGGTGACGAACGCTGAGAATTGGTTGGAAGCTGTCCGGTTCCCCTCAGACGCAACTTCGTTTTTCCGCTCCTACGGGTTCTTAAGTCCCTATAGCGCGAGCGTCAGCGTGAGTGCTTTACGCCCATACGAAGCGGACGAGGATACTGAAGAGGCCGTCGATTACGACAGCGAAGAAGAAGGGTATTTCTAAAAGGAGAAAGTCATGCGCATCTGCATACTAAAAGAAGTGTATCAAAAAGTAATGTACTGGGTCCACCGGGCTGACTTTGAGGTCAGTGGCATGGGCCTTGTCACTTTCGACGGGAAGGATACGTTTACGGTGGTCGACGCCTTTTTACCCTCGCAAGAGGGGGGCGCCGCTCACACCGACATTGACCCCGCCGCAATGGGCAAGCTCATGTACAACGTCCACAAAAGTGGTCGCGAAGGAATGCTCAACTGGTGGTGGCACTCGCACGTCAAAATGCCCGCGTTTTGGAGTGGTCAGGATAAGCAGACCATCCAAAAGTTCGCGCAAAACGGCTTTTGCGTGGCAACGGTGTTTAACCAACTTGGCGAGAGTAGGTCCGCTTATTCTGCCATGTACGAAAACACTCTTGGCGTGAAGCAACTCTTCGAGAGTGACTCCATCGCTTTTGAAGTGATTGACCCCTCCTACGAGGTTAATCCCGATTGGGAGAAAGAATTCACGGATAACGTCCGCGAACGCACCTGGAAAGCTATCGGGCGCTGGGGCGGAACTCCGGAGAAGGGAACCTGGTTTAAGTACGGAGATCAGTGGCGCCGCTGGGACTATGAAGCGCGCGACTGGGAATACTACGCGGGTAAGGGCTCGCCTTTCGCCAGCGATGACGACAATCGCGGGAATCTTCTGCAAACAAGCGAAGTCGGCTGGCGCGACGACGATTGGGTCCCCGCCGCTGATGGCCTAAGCTACGCGGTCAAAGATATCAAAGAGTACGCCCGAGTGCTTAAGCGCTCCTGGCGCAGGCTCCTCGACATATACGCCGATGGGGACCTAGAGGAAGTTACAAAACTGAATCAGGAAATTGACCTGGTTCTTTACACCGAGTCGCAAGACTAGGAAGGACACGATATGTCTTTGGTATCAGACAAGCCGCATCTCATCCGTCAATATGACATCATACCCGAGAAAACCCTCTCCACGCCGGTCACGGTGGTTGGGGCGGGGGCTATCGGGTCGTGGGTCGTTCTACTTCTTGCAAAAATGGGAATGACCGATATTACGGTGTACGACCACGACAAGGTCGCCATCGAAAACGTCAACTGCCAACTCTACGGCAGAGAAGACGTGGGGGTTCCAAAAGTTTTTGCGCTCACTAAGATTGTGCAGAAGCTTTCGGCTAAAATCGGTTTACGTGTGGCCACCGAGAAGTGGTCCCCGGACCCCGCCACGAAAGGCATTGTGATTTGTGCGGTGGATTCCATGGAAGTCCGAAAGCAGGTCTTTGAAGAAATCTGCAAGAGTCACATCTTTGTGGAGTGGTTCATCGACTGTCGCATGGGGGCCGAAGAAGCGCTCATGTACACTGTCCGTCCGCACAACCCCAAAGATGCGGCGACCTACCGGAAAACACTCTATACGGATGCAGATGCGGTCCAAGCGCCTTGCACCGCCAAAGCCACGGGCTATACCGCTGCGCTAATCTCCGGCTGGTGCGTGCGTTCAGTGAAAGCTATTCTCACCAAAGAGGCTCCGCCTCGGATCACTCTTTGGTCGATCAAAAACATGGACATGAAGGTGTACCGTGAAGATGTACCTGTACGTTCCGAAGGGTAGGCCCATGCCTACTTCTTTGGAGGATGCGTTTACGCATTCGGACTTGATGGTGCATGTAACCTGTACTGGATTCACTCCACGTACCGGCTACGATGCGTACATTTGGCATCTCGACGGGAAACTAGAAAGGGTGGTGTGATTGTACTCTAAGAACGAGGTCATCAGCGACATCGTGACTGAGCTAGTGGAGCGTGGCTTTGATTATAAGCGCGACGGTCCGCATGGGAAGCTTTTCGCCCCGAACCGGCATTTCGTCGTGGCAGTACCGCTCACGCCGAGCGACTGGAGGGCTGAGAAAAATTTTCGCGCGGATGTACGGCGCTTTTTGCGGACACATAACTATGACCCTTTGGCCGAGGACGCTGAACAGGAGCGGAAAGAGCGCAAGCTTTTTAACCCTGTCGTCGTAACCCCTGCCAAAAAGCAGGAAGAGGAGAAGGTGACGAAAAGTATTAACGAGGTCGACTTTCAGTACGTGGTAGACTTGCATAAGGCGGGAAAAACTTACACTGAAATTTGTACGATCTTAAACGCCCAAGGCTACAGGCTCCCCTCGGGGGGAGAAATCAAAATGGGCAATCTATCAGGGTGGTTAACAAGAAGGGGATATCAACCAAAGGTGGCCGCTTACGGAAAGTATACGACATCCGTAAGTAGGATAAGAGAGCCTGCCTCCCCGCCCCCGCCCCCGCCCCCGCCCCCGCCGCAGGAGCAAGAGAGGCCCAGCAAAAAATTTCCGCTTTTACACGACGTGATGGAGATTGTATCGAGCAACTTAAGCGACGAACTTAAAGAGACTTTTCTAAAGCACGTCGTAGCCAAACATTCTGAAATAAAGTGAGGGCATTGAATGAAACTTTGGGAAGCACTGAAGGCGTTTGATGAAGGTAAGCAAATTGAATTTCGATTGACCACATCGCTGGGTGTGGATGGGTGGAGCCAAGTAGAGAAAGACCACGTCTTCGTGTTCGTGTCCGGAACAACCCACTATGAGTTCCGCCTCAAGCCGAACGCACCAGAAGTCGTCGAGTTCGTGCTGGATTGCAAAGGCAGGTCGCCAGCTCAGGCGATGGATTACCCGGAAACAGGGCCGACATATGCGCAGTATACGAAGATGAAAGGCAAACGCTGGCGCATCGTCGCGACCGAAATCGTCGAGGGGGAAGGGTGATGGGATTTGGAATCGACGAAGATATCGACGAGGCTGATTTTTATTGCGAAGAATGCCAGCAGTACGTCTGCGTGTGTGGGGACGAAATCGAGACGGGAGAAAAAATGACCGACGCTGAAAAGATCGAGAGGGCTGCGATGAAAAAGGCAGCCGACCACTATGATAAATTGATGAGCGGAATAGAGGGTTGGGACCGTCGGTCATTTGAAAGCGGCTTTAACTGCGCGCTGGACTTCAAGGATAGCGCCGGACTTTTCCGCGACCA
>Ga0075464_10000192_pt1 | contig 25988 bp, 18 predicted proteins | sample DEB19_08_DNA_5_FD_75068 | JGI IMG/M metagenome (GOLD analysis project Ga0075464, IMG submission 75068) | Aqueous microbial communities from the Delaware River and Bay under freshwater to marine salinity gradient to study organic matter... | ecosystem: Environmental > Aquatic > Marine > Coastal ...
AGTGAAAAGACTCGTCTTGCAGCATCGTGCCCAGCGTGACACCGCGCGACAAGTGCGAGCGGAACTTGACCCACTCAAAAAACTGGGCCGGGTCACGTTTGAAGTCAGCGCTCTTGCCCCTGAGCATGCGGATGACTTCGAGGTAAGTTTGGTTTTGCGTTTCCCAGACTTCGGTGGTCAGCGAGCCGCGCACAGCCCGCGCGTTTTCGCGGGCGTTTTGCAGGCACGAAATAATGCTCGACGGATTTTTTTCGTCTCGCACCATGAAATCCATCACGTCAATGGGATTGATGTTGTCGCCGTCGTATTTGGCCGCGTAAGCCGGCTTCAGTTCACTGATGCTGAGCAGGCCCTGCCAAGCAGCTTGCGCCACCTCGTTCGATTGCGGCAGCAGTGAGGTCTGGTAGTTGACGTCGAGCATGCGGGCCGTGTTTTCGGCGCGCTCGGTGTAGCGAGACATCCAAAAAAGATGGTCGGCGGTGCGGGAAAGCATGGTCATACGTTGCCTGCCATGGTTGCGAGTGCCGGCATCGAAGCCGACGAAGATTGGGATTGAAATTTTGAAGAGTTAGCGCCTGAACCGTGGGCCGCCACCGGGGCATCCTCCAGAATCCAGGTGTCTTTGGTGCCGCCGCCTTGCGACGAGTTGACCACCAGCGAGCCGTCTTTGAGGGCCACGCGCGTCAGGCCGCCCGGCACCATCTGCACCTCTTTGCCGCTGAGCACAAAGGGACGCAAGTCGATGTGGCGCGGCGCAATGCCGCTGTCCACATAGGTCGGGCAGGTCGACAAGCTGAGCGTCGGCTGCGCGATGTAGCCCGACGGATTGGCCAGCAGCGCGCGGCGGAAATCTTCAATTTCAGCCTGGGTCGAAGCCGGGCCCACCAGCATGCCGTAACCGCCAGCACCGTGAACTTCTTTGACGACCAGGTCTTTCAGGTTGGCCAAGGTGTATTTAAGATCGTCGTCATTGCGGCACATGTAGGTCGGCACGTTGTTCAGGATCGGTTTTTCACCCAGGTAAAACTCGATCATCTTCGGCACATACGGGTAGATCGACTTGTCGTCCGCCACGCCGGTGCCAATCGCATTGCACAGTGACACATTGCCACTGCGGTAGACGTTTAACAGGCCAGCGCAACCGAGGGTTGACTTCGGCTGAAAAGCCAGCGGGTCCAGGTAGTCGTCGTCAACGCGGCGGTAAATCACGTCGACGCGCTTGGGGCCGCGCGTGGTGCGCATGTAGACAAAGTTGTCTTTGACAAACAGGTCCTGGCCCTCCACCAACTCAACGCCCATTTGCTGGGCCAAAAACGCATGCTCAAAATAAGCCGAGTTGTACATGCCGGGCGTCAGCACGACGACCGTCGGCTCGGCGGTGGCCGGCGGCGCCATTTGGCGCAAGGTCTCTAACAGCAGGTCGGGGTAATGGGCGACCGGCGCCACTCGGTTTTGGCTGAACAGCTCAGGAAAAAGCCGCATCATCATTTTGCGGTCTTCCAGCATGTAGCTGACGCCGCTGGGCACGCGCAGGTTGTCTTCCAGGACGTAATACTCGCCCTCGCCTTTGGCGTTCGGCGCGCGCACGATGTCGATGCCGCTGATGTGGGAGTAGATGTTGCCCGGCACATCGACGCCCATCATTTCAGGCCGGAATTGGGCGTTCTGGAAAATCTGCTCCGCCGGGACGTGGCCCGCCTTGATGATCTCCTGGTCGTGGTAGACGTCATGGATGAAGCGGTTCAAGGCCGTGACACGCTGAACCAGGCCTTTTTCCATGCTGGCCCACTCATGGGCGGGAATGATGCGGGGGATCAGGTCAAAGGGAATCAGACGTTCACTGCCGGCCCCGTCTTCATCCTTGTCGCCATACACCGCGAAGGTGATGCCGACACGCCGGAAAATCATTTCGGCTTCAGCGCGGCGGTCTTGCATCACGTCGGCGGGCTGTTGGGCCAGCCAGCGTTGGTAGCTTTCGTAGTGGGCACGCACGCTGATGGCGCTGGCATTCATTTCGTCAAACATCGGTCGGCTCATGGGCTTGTATCTCCGGCAAATTCAACACTGTTGCTTGTGATGACAGCTTAGCAAGTTATGCGCCAATTCATGGTTGAAACTGGTATTTCTTCACACTCATTTCCAATTTGGAAAGAAAATTATCCGTTTGAACGGCGAAGTTTCGCCAAATTCATGGGGACGCTTGCTGCGCATCGGGCAGCCGGTGATGCCAATAACGCAGACCCGCTTCGCGCTGGCAAGTCCACTCTGCCGGCCGGACACTGCGCCAAATGGAGGCGCCACAGTGGGCGGACTGAAGCACCGGGATACCGCGTTCACGGTAACGCTCAAGCACCTCGGGTGCGGGATGATTGAAGCGGTTTCTGTAACCCGCTTGGGCCACTGCCAGCCGCGGCTGCACGGCGTCTAAGAAGCTGCCACTCGACGAGGTTTTGCTGCCATGGTGCGGCATCAGCAAAAAGTCCGATTGAATCGACCCCACCCGCAGCAAAGACTGCTCTTGGCGCACTTCAATGTCGCCGACCAGCAGCGCACTGACCGAACTCTCTGTAGAAATGCGCAGCACGCAGCTCAAGGTGTTTGGCTTGGCGGGAGCGTTGTAGGCGGCCGGGTCGGGGTGCAGCAGCTCAAAATCAACCCCGTCCCATTGCCAGCGCTGACCCGCTGCGCAGCGTGTGCCCGTGCGCCATTGCAGCAGTTCGTTGCCATCTTCCAGTGAGCTGGAAAGCGCCGCCTGCGGCTGCATCGCCAGCACTGACGCGGCGCCGCCCACATGGTCGGCATCGCGGTGACTCAACAGGACGAGGTCGAGTCGCTCACCCAAGGCCCGTAGCAGCGGCACCAGCACCCGATGACCGGCATCGCTGTCGCGCGAAAAGCGCGGTCCGGCGTCGTACAGCAGCGCATGGTGCGCCGTGCGCACCAGCACGGCGTTGCCCTGCCCGACATCTGCGGCCAGCAATTCAAACTCCCCCGCAGCCGGACGCACCCCTTGCCACAACAGCACCGGCAAAAGCATGGGAAGGCCCAACACCCGCCAATGCCAAGGCAAGCGCATGACCAGCAGCAGGCCCCCGATCAGACCTGCTGCCGCACACCACACCGGCACAGCGGCCTGACTGAGGGTCGCCATCGGCAGCGCCGCCAGCAGCTCCAAAATAGCCATCAGCACGCCAATGCACCAGGCCCCGACATCCCAGAAGGGTGCCCAGACCACACCGAGCAAGGCCAGCGGCGTGATGAGCAAGGTGACCGACGGAATCGCCAGGGTGTTGGCCAGCAAGCCGACCACCGAGACCTGGTTGAACAGCAGCAAGGTCAGCGGCGTCAGGGCCAGCGTGATGACCCACTGCTCACGCAACATGCGCCCAAGGCTATGGGCGACGCCGGCGGCGCTGGTCGCACTGGCCGGGGCCGATGGTGGCGTCCCGGGGTCAGATGCAAACAGCACGCCGACGGCGACAAAGGACAACCAGAAGCCGGCCTGCAGCAAAGCCCAGGGATCAAAAGCCACCACCACGGCCATGGCCAACAGCCAAATGTGGGGCCAGGCCCAACGTCGGCCACTTTGTCGCAACAGCACCACCACCGCAAGCATCAAAATGGTGCGCTGGGCAGGTAAGCCCAAACCCGAAAACGTGGCGTAGGCTGCCGACAGCAACAACCCGCCCCAAGCCGCCGCACTGCTGGCCGGTAAGCACAGACACCAGCGCGGCGTGAGCAGCGCCGACCGCCGCCAGAGCCAACCCAGCACGCGCGACGCCAACCACGCAAACAGCGTGATGTGCAAGCCCGAAATACTCACCAAATGGGCAATCCCTGTGGCCCTGAAAACGTCCCAGTCGGCGCGCTCAATTGCGTTTTGATCGCCCACCACCAAAGCCGCCAGCACGCCAGCCAGCTGACGATCCGGGATGCGTTCAAAAATAGACTCGCGCACGCTTTGGCGCGCCCTTTCGACCGCGTACAAGGGACTGTAGGAGGCGCCGGCGCTTAGCTTGACGGGCGGCATGTCGCGGGCGCCGGCGCGCACAGAACCGGTGGCCTGCAAACCCTGCTCCCACAACCACAACTCATAGTCAAACCCATGCGGGTTGCTGTTACCGTGTGGCGCTTTCAGCCGGACCGTCATCTGCCAGCGTTCACCGGCGCGCATCGGTTGCGGCAGACGGGGCTCGGCAAGCGGCGAAGCAAGGGGTTTCTGCGCCATGAAAAATTCCGCATACCAGCCCAGGTACAACTGCGGCGCAAGCGCCACAGGGGCGCCGTCCAGCCGGGCTGATTCGATCTTCAGGCGAAAGCGCACGGCATCTTGCCCCTGCTGCGGCATGGTTTGCACAACACCTATGACTTGAATATCGCGGCCCTCCAGAGCGGGACTCAGTGCCTGCGCCTCAAAAGCGACAGCGCGTGAACCCGTCAAGCCAAAACCAAAAGCCAATCCAGCCAACAGCATCATGAACAGCACAACGGAATGGAAATGCTGTCGCCTGAAAATCACCCCAAACACCAGGCAAACCAACCCAGCCACCAGCCAAGTTGCATAGACAAAGTCAGTTGCCAGACTGGCCTGCTGCAACTGCAACGCCGTGCCAAGCACCAGACCGAGCAGCAGCCCGATCGGCGTGGGCGGTACGCGAAATGGATGGCGAATCCCCGTCAGAATGTCGTTTTTCAATGAAATCCTTTGCCGCTTTGGCAGTGATTGCAGCGACACTAACCGGGCTGAAAGCGGTTGATAAAAACAGGCCCTTGTCCGATTTGGCGCGGGTCTTGCTTACCCATTTTTGAGCCGTGTTTCCGTCTCGACCGAATGATCTGCAAGCCGCAATGGCGGCATCCACCTTGTACCTGAAAAGCGAGAACTTTTGTGTCCATTCATGTCGCCCTGAGTCACATCACACATTACAAATACGACCGGCTGGTCAAACTCGGACCCCAGGTGGTTCGCTTGCGACCCGCCCCGCACAGCCGCACCAAGGTGCTGTCGTACTCGCTGACCATCGAGCCCGCCGGTCATTTCATGAACTGGCAGCAAGATCCTTTTGCCAATTACCAGGCCCGGTTGGTGTTCCCCGAAGCCGCGAACGGTTTCAAAGTCACGGTCGATCTGGTGGTCGAGATGGCGGTGTTCAATCCGTTTGACTTTTTCCTCGAACCGCAGGCTGAAGTCTTTCCGTTCAAGTACAGCGAAGCACAAGCCGTTGAACTCGCCCCTTATTTAGTCACTGAGCCGGCCACGCCGCTGCTGCAAAAGTACATAGACAGCATCGACCTGACGCCACGCGAGACGAACAACTTTTTGGTCAGCCTGAACCAAAAATTGCAGGCCGACATCAAGTATGCGATTCGCATGGAACCGGGCGTGCAAACGCCTGAAGAAACGCTGGAACTGGCCTGCGGCTCCTGCCGTGACACCGGCTGGCTGATGGTGCAAGTCTTTCGCCACCTCGGTCTGGCAGCGCGTTTCGTGTCGGGTTATTTGATTCAGCTCAAAGCCGACGTCAAGTCCATCGACGGCCCGAGCGGCGCCGAAAAAGACTTCACCGACTTGCACGCTTGGTGCGAGGTGTTTTTGCCCGGCGCCGGCTGGGTCGGACTCGACCCGACCTCGGGCCTGATGGCCAGCGAAGGCCACATTCCCCTCGCCTGCACACCCGAGCCGTCCAGCGCAGCGCCAATTGAAGGCGGCGTCGACGAATGCGAGGTGACGTTTGAACACCACATGAGCGTGCAACGCATTCATGAATCCCCGCGCGTCACCAAGCCTTACACCGAAGAACAATGGGCTGCCGTGTTGGCGCTGGGCGAAGTGGTCGACCGTGATCTGATCGCCGGCGACGTGCGCCTGACGATGGGTGGTGAGCCGACCTTTGTCGCCACCAAAGACCGTGACGGCGCTGAGTGGAACATCGACGCGCTCGGCCCGACCAAACGTGGCTACGCCACCGAGTTGGTGCAAAAACTCCGCGCTGAATACGGCGAAGGCGGCTTCCTGCATTTTGGCCAAGGCAAGTGGTACCCGGGCGAACAATTGCCACGCTGGGCGCTGAGCATTTTTTGGCGCAAAGACGGCCACCCGGTTTGGCAAAACCCGGCCCTGTTTGCCGACGAACGTCAGACTGGCAAAAAAGCCGACAGCGCCTGCCACTACACCAGCGCCGACGCCGACCGCTTCACCAAAACACTGGCCGCCAAGCTCGGTTTGAGCCCGCGCCACATCACCCCCGGCTACGAAGACACTTGGTACTACCTGTGGCGTGAACGGCGCCTGCCGGTCAACGTCGATCCGTTCAATGCGCGACTTGAAGAGCCGATGGAACGCGAGCGCTTGCGCCGTGTCTTCATGCAAGGACTCGACGCTGTGGTGGGTTATGTGTTGCCGCTCAAAGCACGCGAAGAAGCCGCTGCAGCCAGCGCCCCGCGCTGGTCTACCGGGCCTTGGTTTTTCCGTGATGAACGCATGTACCTGATGCCGGGCGACTCGCCCATGGGCTACCGCTTGCCGCTCGATTCAGTGCCATGGGTCTCAGAAACCGACTACCCGTACTTGATTGAAACCGACCCGTTTGCGCCGCGCCAAGCGCTGCCGACAACAGCTGAAATAGCGACGCGCTACAGCGAAGACCACGGCCGCATGGCGGCAGCGCCAGCCGTCTCTTCCGAGCCGATCGCGCCGCCCACACGGCACAACAGCGCCACCGTGCTGGCCCAGTACATGGCCCGCTTGACGCGCATCGCGGCACCCACAGTCGCCGCCCGGATTGCTCAGTTCAAACCCAACGCGGCCTTTGCAGACAACCCGAAATCTGTTGAGCCAGCCCCGGCACCGGCAGACACCGACCCGTCAGCACGCAAGCCGGAACCGCAAGAATCAGCCGCTTGGCTGAGCCGCACCGCACTCTGCATCGAAATCCGCGACCCCGAGCGCGCCAACGGCCCGAAAGCTGGCAACAAAGCCAAGGCCGATCCGGACAAGGTCAAAGGCCAAGGTGAAACCGGCGCGCTCTACATCTTCATGCCGCCGCTGGAGCGCCTAGAAGACTACCTCGACCTGCTCGCCGCGATTGAAGCCACAGCCGAATCGCTGGCCGTGAAAATTGTCTTGGAAGGCTACCCGCCGCCACGCGACCCGCGCCTGAAAATGCTGCAAGTCACGCCGGACCCAGGTGTCATCGAAGTCAATATTCACCCCGCTTACAACTGGGGTGAACTGGTCGAACACACCGAGTTCTTGTACGAGGTGGCGCACGAGACGCACCTGTCGGCGGAGAAGTTTATGAACGACGGGCGCCACACCGGCACCGGCGGAGGCAATCACTTTGTGATGGGTGGCGCCACGCCGTCTGACAGCCCGTTTTTACGCAAGCCCGAGCTGCTCGCCAGCTTGATTGCTTACTGGCACAACCACCCGGCGCTGAGCTATCTTTTTTCCGGCATGTTCATTGGCCCGACCAGCCAAGCACCGCGTGTGGACGAAGCCCGCAACGACCAACTCTACGAGCTCGAAATCGCCCTACGCGAGATTCAAAACAACCGCGCCAAGTACGGCGCCGAGATGCCGCCGTGGATCGTGGACCGGACGCTGCGCAACATTTTGGTCGACGTCACGGGCAACACACACCGCAGCGAATTTTGCATCGACAAGATGTACTCGCCCGATTCGTCCACCGGCCGGCTCGGCTTGCTGGAACTGCGCGCTTTTGAAATGCCGCCGCATGCACGCATGAGCATTGCGCAGCAACTGCTGCTGCGCGCACTGGTCGCCCGTTTCTGGAAGAACCCAGGTCAGCACAAACTCACGCGTTGGGGCACCGAGCTGCACGACCGCTTTTTGCTGCCCAGTTTTATCCGCATGGACTTTGAGGACGTGCTGGCCGAGCTGCGTGAAGAAGGCTACGCCTTCGAGATGGCGTGGTTTGAGCCGCACTTTGAGTTCCGCTTCCCGCTCATCGGCCAGGTGCAGACTCGCGGCATTGAGCTCACGCTGCGCGGCGCGCTGGAGCCTTGGCATGTGATGGGCGAAGAAGGCTCGTCGGGCGGCACCGTGCGTTATGTCGACTCCTCGCTGGAACGCGTCGAGATGCGCGTGACCGGCCTCAACAACGAGCGCTACGTCATCACCGTCAACGGCCGTCCGCTGCCGCTGCAAAACACCGGCACCGTGGGCGAGTATGTCGGCGGTGTGCGCTACAAAGCCTGGAACCCGCCGTCGGCCTTGCACCCGTCGATAGGCGTTCACGCACCACTGACGTTTGACATCGTCGACACCTGGAACGAGCGCTCATTGGGCGGCTGCCAATACCACGTCTCGCACCCGGGCGGACTCAGTTACGACACGCTGCCGGTCAATTCGTTCGAGGCCGAAAGCCGGCGCTTGATGCGGTTTTTTCAGCTCGGTCACACGCCCGGAAAAATGCGCGTGCAAAAAGAAGAGGTCAGCCGCGAATTCCCGTTCACTTTGGACCTCCGCTAAGGGCATACTTGGGGCCCCGTGGAAAACAACAATCCGTCACTTTTCGATGCCGCCGCGCCGGAGTCAGCTGCCGATCTGGCACTGGCCCTCGCACCGTCGGCGGGTACTGGTCATTTTGACGAGCTTCGCGGAACCACTTCAAAGCGCCTGCCGGCGTTGTCCAAGCTGCCGGGACCGCTCGGAATTGCAGGACAGACTCAGAGCCAAAGCCTGAGCAACGGCCCGAGCCAAACGCAGAGTCAAGGGCAAAGCCAAAGTCAGACCCCGTCGAGAGGGTCTTCAACGGCCACAGCGCCAGAGTCCAAAGCCGAACTGGCACCCGCTTGGCATGCGTTTTTCACCCAACTCGGCACCAACGGCTTCTTTGACCTGAACCACCGCAACGCCAATTTGCAGCGACTGATCCGCGACAACGGTGTCACTTACAACGTCTACGCCGATGCCGACGGACCCCAGCGGCCTTGGGCGCTAGACCTGTTCCCCATGCTGCTGACACCGCAGGACTGGGCCAGCATTGAAGCAGGTGTGGCACAACGAGCGCGTTTGCTAGACCGCATCATGGCCGACGTCTATGGCGCGCAACAGTTGCCCAAGCTCGGCCTGTTGCCCACTGCTTTGGTGCAGGGTCATCCCGGTTATTTGCGCCCCATGCATGGCAGCCAGCCGGCGGGTGGCAAGTTCTTGCACATTGCCGCGTTTGACTTGGCGCGCGGCCCTGACGGCAACTGGTGGGTGGTCTCGCAGCGCACACAGGCGCCCTCGGGCCTGGGTTACCTGCTTGAAAACCGTTTGAGTATTTCGATGCAGTTCCCCGAGGCTTTTCGCGAGATGAACGTGCAGCGTCTGGCGGCGTCCTACCGGGCCTTGGTCGACGGCATGAAAGCCGCCTGCCCAGTGCAGAGTTCGAACAGCGTGAACAACATCAGCAACGGCGAACCCCGTATCGTCTTGCTGACACCCGGCCCCTACAACGAAACTTATTTTGAACACGCTTACTTAGCGCGCTACCTCGGCCTGACGCTGGTCGAAGGCAGCGACCTGATGGTCCGGGACGACCGCCTGTACCTCAAAACGCTGCAAGGTCTAGAGCCCGTGCACGGCATTTTGAAGCGCCTCGATGACGAGTTTCTGGACCCGCTGGAACTGCGCTCAGACTCGTCCCTCGGCGTGCCTGGCTTGCTGCAAGTCATTCGCGCCGGCAACGTGCTGGTGGCCAATTCGCCGGGGTCGGCGTTTTTGGAGTCACCCGCCTTGCTGGGCTTTTTGCCAGCCCTATCGGAACACCTCTTGGGCGAAAAGCTTGCCTTGCCCTCGCTGGCCACTTGGTGGTGCGGGGAGCAAGCGGCTCTGCAATCTGTGCTGCCGCAGCTGAAAGACTGCGTCATCAAACCCACTTACCCAGCCTCGGGACTGCCCACAGTGATCGGCCAGACCTTGAGCCGTGACAAGTTGGACGAATGGGCCGGACGCATCATGCGCCACGGCGAAGACTACACGGTGCAAGCCTATTTGCCGCTGTCGCAGACCCCCACCTGGCAAGGCGAAAAAGTGGCGCCACGCTCCGCCATGCTGCGCGTCTTTGCGGTTTCCGACGGCCAAAATGCCTGGCAAGTCTTGCCTGGTGGGCTGGCCCGGCTGGCGGGGAAAAACGTAAACATCGCGTCGATGCAACACGGCGGTAGCAGTGCGGATGTCTGGGCACTTGGGGCAAAGACCACGGCTGAGCCTTTTTCCGCGCCGGTCAGCGCCGCAGCGGCACCCTCTGCGCCAACTGCACCGCCCGCCGCAGCCTTGCCACCGCGGCGACAAAAGCGCGCGGTCACCAGCCGCGCAGCAGAACATCTGTTCTGGCTGGGCCGCTACACCGAACGCGCTGAAAACTCAGTCCGATTGGCCTCTCTCACCTTGCAAAGTCTGTCGGGCGACGATCAGTCCTCGCAGCCCTTGCTGGCGTGGCTCAGTGCCATGGCTGTCAACAACGCCTTGGTGGTGCCCACGGTGCCGCCGGCCACGCAGGCGAAGCGTGTCTTTGAGCGCTCGCTCATCGCCAACTTGGCCGACATGACCCAAGCCGCCAGCGTGGGTTACAGCTTGCACGCCCTGAAAAATGCAGCGTCTGCCGTGCGTGAGCGTCTGTCGCAAGAGCAGTGGAAAACCATCGTGCATGCCGAAGCCGAGTTTTTCACGCGCTGTAAAAAAATCAGCAGCGGCTCTGAGAAAGGCACGCAAGGCCCGGTCTACTCAACCCAAGAAGCGCTGCGCGCACTCGACGCTGCCAGTGCGTTTCTGGCGGCCATGACCGGGGCACAAACCGACCGCATGATGCGTGACGATGGCTGGCGCCTGCTCAGCATTGGCCGGCACATCGAGCGGCTGAACACCCTTGCGTCAGCCTTGATGCTCGGCTTTGAAACCGGCGCTGCGCAAGACGACAGTGGCTTTGCCGCCATCGTCGCGCTGTTTGACAGCACCATCACCTTTCATGCGCAGTATCAGCAACGCCGTGACACCGTGGCGCTGCTCGATTTGCTGGTGCTGGACCGCGACAACCCGCGCTCGATCGCTTGGGTGACGCAAACCCTGCGGGCACGCTTGGCCAAGCTAGAAGGCACAGATCTCGGCCAAATGGCTGCGCTGGCGATGAACCTGCCAGACCCTGGCAGTTGGACGCTGGCCGATCTGTATGGCGCCAGCGATAGCGACAGCACGGGACCGCAGACACATGAGCGCTTGCAACGGCAACTGGAACGCTGCGCCGTCTCAGCGCTGGAACTGTCTGACCTCATCAGCCGACGCTACTTCAGCCATGCGGCCAGTGGCAGTCACAGCCTGAGCGCTTGACGCCGCTGCCACTTTTTCACGCTCCATCGGTTTTTTCATGTTGCTTCACGTTGTCCACGAGACCCGCTATGACTACACACCAGCGGTCGAGAATGCCCACCACGCGGTGCATCTCACGCCCGCCAGCAACGCACGGCAACAGCTGATCAGCCACCGCTTGCACATCGACCCAGCGCCTGCGCAACAGCGTGAAGTGGTCGACGTGTACGGCAACCTCAGCACCTTTTTTTCATTTCAAAGCGCCCATGACCGCTTGCGCGTGGTGGCCGAAAGCGTGATTTCCACCACAGCCGTTTGGAACGCCGACGAACTGCCTGCCAGCCCGAGCTGGGAACGCGTGCGCGAGCACTTTCGCTACCATGCAGCCGCCGCATGGGACCCGGCCGCAGAGTTTCTCTTTGCCTCGCCCTATGTGCCGCGTGACGACGCTTTTGCCAACTTTGCCCGCCCCTGTTTTACCGCCGACCGGCCGGTGGCGGAAGCCGCCAAAGCCCTGATGCGGCTCATTCACAGCAGGATGACTTACGAGAGTCTCAGCACGGAAGTCAACACGCCGGCGCTGGAAGCGCTGGAACAGCGCAAAGGTGTTTGCCAAGATTTCGCGCACATCATGGTGGCCTGTTGCCGGGCCATGGGCTTGCCAGCGCGCTACGTCAGCGGCTATCTGTTGACGCATCCGGCGCCCGGCCAGCCGCGACTGATCGGCAGCGACGCCTCGCACGCCTGGGCCTCGGTGTATTGCCCGGCAGCCACCGACAGCGGTGAAGTCGACCGCGTCACGCCCGGCTGCTGGCTGGACTTTGACCCGACCAACGACCGTAGCCCCGGCGAAGATTACGTGACGCTCGCCACGGGCCGCGACTTCCTCGACGTGTCGCCGATGCGCGGCGTGATTCGCGGTGGTGCCCGGCATGCGCTGAACGTAGCGGTGACCGTCACACCGATGGATGCCAGCGACCTCGTTCAGAGTGATCACTAGAATTGACGCTTTACCGCCTCCTTACCTAGGAAACTCATGACCAACGCAGCCGCTTCCACCGCCATTTACGACAAGCTCAAAACCCTTGGCATTGAGCTGCCACCCGTGGCCACGCCTGCTGCGGCCTATGTCCCTTTTGTGCAAAGCGGTAATTTGATTTTCTTGAGCGGTCACATCGCCAAAAAAGACGGCAAAGTGTGGGTCGGCCAGCTGGGTAAAACCATGCAAACAGCCGAAGGCCAACAAGCCGCACGCGCCATCGCGATTGACCTGATGGGCACGCTGCATGCGGCGCTGGTGGCCACGGGCAAAGACCTGAGCCATGTCAAACGCATCGTCAAACTGATGAGTCTGGTCAATTCGACCGGCGACTTCACCGAGCAGCACCTGGTCACCAACGGCGCCAGTGAACTGATTGGCGAGGTTTTTGGAGCCGCTGGCGCACATGCTCGCAGCGCCTTTGGCGTAGCGCAAATCCCGATGGGTGCTTGCGTTGAAATCGAAATGATCGCCGAGATTGACTGAGCTCAATCTCGGCGAACTTCACTCCACCCGCGTCACACTGTTCGGCTTGAAGCCGAGGTCCGCCGCCTTGCCTTTGCGGGCACGGGCGGCGCGGGCGTTGTTCAGGCTCCTGATTTCGAGCGTTTCTTCACGCTCTTTGGCACCGCGGCCAATGCCTTCGATCTTGATGCTGCGCGTGTAGGCGGCGGCACCGGCCAGCTGGTCTTTGGCTTCGAGGTCGATCAGCATCAGGCCGCGTCCGCCTTTTTCCATCAACTTGAGTTCGTCGATTTCAAAGGTCAGGATGCGCCCGCCGGTCGATGCGCAGGCCACGTGCGTGGCGTCTGGCAACGGCTGCGCGCCTGACGTGCCCGCTGCATGCGAAGGCCGGCACAAAGTCTCTCCCTCGCCCAAGCTGATGAAGGCTTTGCCGCTTTTGTTGCGCGAGATCATGTTCTCAACCGCTGCCAAAAAGCCGTAGCCGCCCGAGCTGGCCAGCAACAGCTGCGCAGAGGCCGGACCGGCGAAGTAATGCGCCACTTGCGTGCCGGCTTCCAGCTCGATCAGTGTGGTCACGGGCTGGCCGTCACCGCGTGCACCGGGCAAGGCAGCCACCGGCACCGAGTAGACGCGGCCGTTGCTGCCGAACACCAACAAGGTGTCAACCGTGCGGCATTCAAAGGTCGCGTAGAGGCCGTCGCCAGCCTTGAAGGCAAAGCTCGCCGCGTCATGGCCCTGACCGTTGCGCGAACGCACCCAGCCTTTGGCGCTGACCACCACGGTCACGGGTTCATCAATCACTTTGACGTCCAAAACAGCTTTTTTATCGGCCTGAATCAGGGTCCGGCGTGGGTCGGCAAAAATCTTGGCGTCTGCTTCGATTTCTTTGACCATGAGGCGGCGCAGCGTGGCCGGGTTGCCCAGAATGTCTTCGAGCTTGGCTTGGTCTTCGCGCAGGCCACTGAGCTCTTGTTCGATCTTGATGGCTTCGAGCCGGGCCAATTGCCGGAGACGAATTTCAAGAATATCTTCGGCCTGACGGTCGCTGAGTTTGAAGCGTTCCATCAACGCGACCTTCGGCTCATCGGCTTGGCGAATAATGGCAATGACTTCGTCAATGTTCAGCAGCACCAGCTGCCGGCCTTCGAGAATATGAATGCGCGCCAGCACTTTATCGAGCCGGTGCTGTGAGCGCCGCTGAATGGTGGTGTGACGAAACTCAATCCACTCGGTGAGGATTTGCCGCAAAGACTTTTGCGTCGGCCGACCATCGAGACCGATCATGGTCATGTTGATCGGCGACGAGCTTTCCAGACTGGTGTGCGCCAGCAGCGTGGTGATCAGCTCACTTTGCTCGATGCGACTGGTTTTGGGCTCAAACACCAAACGCACAGCGGCGTCTTTGCTGGATTCGTCGCGCACCACGTCCAGCACCGACAGCACAGTTTGCTTGAGCTGAATTTGCTCTTGCGACAGCGCTTTTTTACCGAGACGCACCTTGGGGTTGGTGATCTCTTCAATTTCTTCGAGCACGCGCTGGGTGCTCACGCCCGGCGGCAGTTCATTCACCACCAGTTGCCACTGACCACGCGCCAACTCTTCGATCTTCCAGCGGGCCCGCACTTTGAGCGAACCGCGTCCGGTGCGGTAGGCCGCAGCGATCTCAGCCGGGCTCGAAATAATCTGCGCGCCGCCCGGGTAATCGGGGCCGGCAATCAATGCTGAAATCGCTTCGTCGGTGATGTTTGGCGTCTTGATCAGGGCGATGCAAGCATCAGCCACTTCGCGCAGGTTGTGGCTCGGAATCTCGGTGGCCAAGCCGACCGCAATGCCGCTGGCGCCATTCAGCAAAGTGAAAGGCAGCCGTGCCGGCAAACGCCCCGGCTCTTCGGTCGAGCCGTCGTAGTTGGGCACAAAGTCGACCGTGCCTTCGTCGACTTCTTCCATCAACAAACTGGTGATGCGCGACAACCGTGCCTCGGTGTAACGCATGGCGGCAGCGCCGTCGCCGTCGCGTGATCCAAAGTTACCTTGGCCGTCAATCAGCGGGTAGCGCTGGCTGAAGTCTTGCGCCATGCGCACCAGCGCGTCATACGCCGCTTGGTCGCCGTGCGGATGAAAGCGGCCCAGCACGTCGCCCACCACGCGCGCGCACTTGACCGGCTTGGCACCAGTCGCGCCATTGGCGCCGCCAAAGCCCAAACCCATGCGCGCCATGCTGTACAAAATGCGCCGCTGCACCGGCTTCTGGCCGTCGCAGACGTCGGGCAAAGCGCGACCCTTGACCACGCCGAGCGCGTATTCGAGGTAAGCGCGTTGGGCGTAAGCCGCCAGCGAATCTTGGTCGGCGGGTTCGGGGCTCACGGCGGGCGCGTCGGGGGTGAATAAATCCATGGCGGTGTCAGATCAATCGGTATTCAGTTTGGGGTTCAAGTCGAAGGCGCCGTAGCGCTCAAACGTCGATGTCCACGGCGTCACCGTGCAGTTCCATCAGCTCGCGACGGGCAGCGGCTTCGCCCTTGCCCATGAGTTTGGTGATGAGGTTGACGGTTTGCTCAAAATCCACATTGCCGAGCTGCACGGGCAACAAACGGCGCGTGTCTGGGTTGAGCGTGGTTTCCCACAATTGCTCGGCGTTCATCTCGCCCAAGCCCTTGAAGCGGCTGATGCTCCAGCCGTTTTCTTTCACGCCTTCTTTGCGGAGCTTGTCCAAAATCGCATTGAGCTCACCGTCGTCCAGCGCGTAGGCTTTGGACGCCGGCTTCTTGCCGCGTGCCGGCGCATCGACCCGAAACAGCGGTGGCCTCGCCACGTACAAATGGCCGGTTTCGATGAGCTTGGGGAAATGCCTGAAAAACAGCGTCAGCAGCAGCACCTGAATGTGCGAGCCATCGACGTCAGCGTCACTCAAAATACAGACCTTGCCGTAGCGCAGGCCGCTCATGTCGGGCGAGTCGTTGGGGCCGTGTGGGTCAATGCCAATCGCCACCGCGATGTCGTGAATCTCGTTATTGGCAAACAGCCGGTCGCGCTCGACTTCCCACGTATTGAGCACCTTGCCGCGCAAGGGCAAAATCGCCTGGCTTTCTTTGTTGCGCCCCATCTTGGCGCTGCCGCCAGCGGAGTCGCCCTCGACCAAAAACACTTCGTTGTAAGCCAGGTCTTTGCTCTCGCAATCGGTCAGCTTGCCGGGCAGCACCGCCACGCCGGAGCCCTTGCGTTTTTCGACTTTTTGACCGGCTTTTTGGCGCGATTGGGCGGCGCGAATCGCCAGCTCGGCGAGTTTTTTCCCGTACTCCACATGCTGGTTCAGCCAGAGCTCCAGCGTCGGCCGCACAAAGCTGGAGACCAGACGAACGGCGTCCCGCGAATTCAACCGTTCTTTGATCTGCCCTTGAAACTGCGGGTCCAAGACCTTGGCGGACAGCACGTAGCTGGCGCGCGCAAAGACGTCTTCAGGCAGCAGCTTCACGCCCTTGGGCAGCAAGGAATGCAGGTCGACAAAGCTTTTGACAGCGGTGAACAGGCCGTCGCGCAAGCCGCTTTCATGCGTGCCGCCGGCGCTGGTCGGGATCAAATTGACATAGCTTTCACGCACCGGATGACCGTCTTCGGTGAAGGCCACGCACCACTGCGCGCCCTCGCCTTCGGCAAAGCTGTCGTGCGCGGCATCGGCAAAACCTTCGCCTTCAAACATCGGAATCACCAAGTCGGCATTGAGCGTCTGCATCAGGTAGTCGTGCAGCCCGCCTTTGTAAATCCAGGCCTGGGTTTCCTTGGTCTTTTCGTTGATCAGCGTGACGGTGACGCCCGGCATCAGCACGGCCTTGCTGCGCAGCAAGTGCGTCAACTCGTTCATGGGCAGCGCCGCGGTTTCAAAGTATTTGGGGTCGGGCCAAGCGCGCACCGACGTGCCGCTCTTGCGATCCCCTTCACCAGCCGGCCGAATCTGCAGCGCTTCGATGACGTCACCCGCCGAGAAGACCAGCCGCGCGGCCTTGCCTTCGCGCCACGACGTCACTTCCATGCGCGATGACAGCGCATTGGTGACACTGACACCCACGCCGTGCAAACCACCTGAAAAGCTGTAAGCGCCGCCCGAACCTTTGTCGAACTTGCCACCGGCATGCAGCCGTGTGAAAACCAGCTCGATCACGGGCGCGTTTTCTTCCGGGTGCATGCCAAATGGAATACCGCGGCCATCGTCTTCGATGCTGACCGAGCCGTCTGCGTGCAAGGTCACCTTGATCTTTTTGCCATGCCCCGCCAAGGCTTCGTCGGCCGAGTTGTCGAGCACCTCTTGCAAGATATGCAAAGGGTTGTCAGTGCGGGTGTACATGCCCGGCCGCTGCTTGACGGGCTCAAGGCCCTTGAGCACGCGGATGGAACTTTCGGAATAGTCGGTGGGTAGTTTGGAGGCCATGGCAGTGCGGTGATTTGCGGCGATTGTAGACGCGGCACGCGGCAAGTACTGTATAAAAATACAGTCTCTATCTTCTCGACACACCCACTGTGCAGCAAGCACGATCAACGTTGATTCGTTACATTTACGGCATGTCCATCACAACACCCAAGCAACCCACACCCACCCAGCCAGAGGCGCGCAAGCTGTCAATGCTGCAAGTTTTGGCCTGTGGCGCCGCCATCGTCACGCTGTCGATGGGCATCCGCCACGGCTTTGGTCTGTGGCTGCAACCAATCACCCAGGCGCAGGGCTGGACGCGCGAAACCTTCGCCTTCGCGATTGCGATACAGAACCTCTCTTGGGGTGTTTTTGGTATTTTTGCCGGCATGATCGCCGACCGTTTTGGCGCTTTTCGCGTGATCATGGCCGGCGCTGTGTTGTATGGACTGGGTTTGGTCGGCATGGCGCTGTCGCCCACTGGTTTTCTGTTCACACTCACGACTGGCTTGCTGATTGGTGCAGCGCAGGCGGGCACCACCTACGCCGTGATTTACGGCGTGATTGGCCGCAATATCTCGGCCGAAAAACGCTCTTGGGCCATGGGTGTTGCCGCCGCTGCGGGTTCCTTCGGTCAGTTTTTGATGGTGCCGATTGAAGGCTTCTTGATCACCACATTCGGCTGGCAAGAAGCCCTCATGGTGCTGGCTGCGGCGACCTTGCTGATGATTCCACTGGCCATCGGTCTGCGTGAAAACAAAACCAAGGGCTCGGTCCCGGTCAAGCGCGAACAAACCATTCTCCAAGCCCTGACAGAAGCCTTCAAGTACCCCAGCTTTCAACTCCTGATGGCGGGCTATTTCGTCTGCGGTTTTCAAGTTGTCTTCATCGGTGTGCACATGCCCAGCTACCTGAAAGACAAAGGTCTGCCGCCGGAAGTGGCGAGTTATGCATTGGCCCTGATCGGGCTGTTCAATGTCTTTGGCACTTACGGCGCGGGCGTGCTGGGCCAAAAAATACCCAAGAAAAACATCTTGGCCGGCATTTATTTTTCACGCGCCGTCGTCATCGCACTGTTCATTGCCTCGCCGATCAGCCCCCTGAGCGTGTATATTTTCGCCGCCGTCATGGGCGTGCTGTGGCTGTCCACCGTGCCGCCCACCAATGCGGCGGTGGCGCAGATTTTTGGCATCCAGCATTTGTCGATGCTCAGTGGCTTCATCTTTTTCAGCCACCAGATCGGCTCCTTCATGGGGGTCTGGCTGGGCGGCTACATGTACGACCGCACCGGCAGCTATGACCTGGTTTGGTACATCGCGATCGGCCTGGGCATTTTTGCCGGACTGGTCAATTTGCCAGTGCGGGAAGCGCCCATTGTCCGAACGCCGACCAAGCTGCCGCAAGGGGCTTAAGATGCCTCGAATGATGCAGAAAACACTTCTTTGGCTGCTGTTCATCAGCGTACCGCTGGTGGTGTTTGCCCTGTACACGCGGCCCAACATGATGGTCATGTTGGCAGACCAACTGTGGGCCTGTTTTTGAACTTTTGGCCTGCTTTTTAAATGACGACAACCCCGATTCCTCACGGCGACGAAGCCGCTTCGGCTTGGGTGCAACGCTGGAGTCATCTGCTGCCTGAAGGCGGCAGCGTCCTCGACGTCGCCTGTGGCCGTGGTCGCCATGCTCGCTACTTGCATCAACTTCATCAACGCGGCCTGCGGGTGGTGGCGGTCGACCGTTCTGCAGAAGCCATCGCGGCGATAGGCCTGCCGGCAGAGCGCTGCGAAACCTGCGTTGCCGATATTGAAAACGGCCCTTGGCCTTTTGCCGGGCGCTTATTTGACGCGGTCGTTGTCACCAACTACCTGTGGCGGCCGTTGTTGCCGACCCTGCTGGCCAGTCTGGCGCCGGGTGGTGTGTTGATTTACGAAACCTTTGCCGCTGGCAATGAAACGCTAGGCAAGCCTTCTAGGCCTGATTTTTTGTTGCGGCCCGGAGAGTTGTTGCAGGTTTGCCAATCTCTGCGCACGGTGGCGTTTGAGGACGGCTTTGAAGACCGACCCAGCCCGCGCTTTGTCCAGCGCATTGTCGCCATCCGTGAGTTGCCGGTCGGCAGCTTGACGCCGGCCTGTCCACCAGCGCGCCATCCGCTCTGTTAAACCCTTTGCGGAACCGCCTATCGCGCGAGCCTTGGCTCAGCGGTCTGAGTAGAATGCGGATTGGCTGTAAATAACCGTCTTTAAGCGCCTGTTATCGCGTTCCTTTTCGCCTGCTTGCCCAATAAGTCTAGGTTACCCAAAACATGAAACAAATCACTGGCAGTATTGTTGCTCTGGCGACCCCTTTGCACGAAGACGGCAGCGTCGATTACCCCACTTTGCGCAAGCTGGTGGACTGGCACATCACCGAAGGCACAGACTGCATTGGCGTGGTCGGCACCACCGGCGAATCGCCCACAGTCAACGTCGAAGAGCACTGCGAAATCATCCGTGTCGCGGTCGAGCAAGCGCTCAGCCATGGCGCTAAAGCCGTGCCGATCATGGCCGGTTGCGGTGCCAACTCCACAGCCGAAGCCATTGAGCTGACCAAGTTCGCTAAAAAAGTCGGCGCCGACTGCCAGTTGCAGGTTGTTCCTTACTACAACAAACCCACGCAAGAAGGCCAGTACCGGCACTTCAAGGCGATTGCCGAAGCGGTGGATCTGCCCATGGTTTTGTACAACGTCCCCGGCCGCAGCGTGGCCGACATGCTGCACCCGACGGTGATGCGGCTGACGCAAGTGCCCGGCATTGTCGGCATCAAGGAAGCCACCGGCAACATTGAACGTGCCCAATGGCTGATCAAAGAAACACCGGCTGATTTCGCGGTTTACTCTGGTGACGACGCGACCGCGGTGGCCTTGATGCTGTGCGGCGGCCAAGGCAATGTCAGCGTGACAGCCAATATCGCACCGCGCCTGATGCACGAGCTGTGCAGGGCCGCGGTGGCGGGCGATGTCCGGCGCGCCATGCAAATTCAGATGCAACTGCTGCCCCTGCACAAACATCTTTTTGTTGAAGCCAACCCGATTCCCGTGAAATGGGCGATGGCCCGCATGAAACTCTGCGGCCCAACTCTTCGCCTACCCATGACGCCGCTGGAACCATCCAACGAAGCCACTGTCGAAAACGCATTGCGCGTTTGCGGCTTGATCTGATCTGAAGGAATTGACTTGAAGACTCACATGACTATTTCCATCCAACGCACCCCGCCAGGACTGGCTGTTGCCGTGTTGCTCGCCGGTTTGGCCCTTGGTGGCTGCACATCCATCGGTGACACCCTGAGTGGCGGCAAAGTGGACTACAAGTCAGCCTCCGCGACACAAAAAGGGCTTGGCCTCGAGGTTCCACCCGATCTCAGCCAACTCACCCGCGACAGCCGCTACGTGGTCCCTGGCATGGCCGTGTCCGCCAATGCCTATCAAGTCGCGCAACCTAACACCAGCGCAGTCACGCCGACAGCGACCAGTGCCATCGGCGACGTGCGTATCGAGCGGGCAGGCACCCAACGCTGGCTGGTGGTGAACCGCCCGGCAGAAAAGCTGTGGGATCCGGTGCGTGAGTTCTGGAAAGAGAGCGGTTTCCAGTTGCCGATTGAGCAGGCTGAGCTCGGTATTCTGGAAACTGACTTCGCCGAAAACCGCGCCAAACTGCCGCAAGACTTCATCCGCAACACCATTGGAAAGGTCCTTGACAGCCTGTATTCGACCGGCGAACGGGATAAATTTCGCACACGCCTGGAACGCACCGCCAACGGCGGCACTGAAATTTTCATCAGCCACCGCGGCATGGTTGAAGTTGTCAACAGCACCTCGAGCACCGGCGGCACCGGCTCTACCGTGTGGCAACCGCGCCCGGCAGACCCGGAACTCGAAGCTGAATTCCTGCGTCGCCTGATGGTCAAACTGGGTGTCTCACAAGAACAATCCAAAGTGCTTGTGGCCAGCGGCGTGACGCGACAAACCTCCCGTATTGCATCGGTCAATGGCATTCCAGTGCTGCAAGTCGATGAAGGCTTTGAGCGCGCCTGGCGCCGCGTCGGGCTGGCACTTGACCGCACCGGCTTCACCGTAGAAGACCGCGACCGTGCCCAAGGTCTGTATTTTGTGCGCTATGTTGCCCTGAACGCCGACGCCAAAGAGTCCGGCTTCTTCAGCAAGCTGTTCAGCAGTTCGAGCACCGGATCTGTCCCGTTGAAATACCGTATTGCATTGCGCAGCCAAGATCAATCGACCTCGGTCTCGGTGCTCAATGCCGACGGCCAGCCTGAAACATCAGTCAATGCTGAACGCATCATCAAAGTGCTGGCAGACGATCTGAGGTAAGCGGGTAACGCTAGCCGCAGGTGCTGCGCTTCAAGAGTCTGGGCAGTGGCAGCACGGGCAATGCAACGCTGGTTCAAGCCAGCGGCATTCGTTCTACCACCTTGATGATCGACTGCGGCTTGGGGCTCAAGCAGCTTGCGCTCCGCTTGGCTGAAGCGGCCGCGACAGAGGCTGCGATGGTGGATGCCATTTTTATCACCCACGAGCACAGCGACCACATCGGCTGCGCGCGGCAATTCGCTCTACGCCACCGGGTCCCCGTCTGGATGAGCCGCGGCACCTATGAAGCATTGGGTAGCCCCGACTTTGACGGTCTGTTGCACATCGCCACTGACGGCCAGGCGATTGATCTCGGGGAGTTTCAGGTGACGCCATTCACCGTCCCGCACGATGCCAGGGAACCCCTTCAACTCACCTGTACCGACGGCCATGCCAAGCTCGGGGTGCTAACCGACCTTGGCCATGCCACTGCACACGTGCTGAAGCACCTGACCGGTTGCCATGCCATGCTGCTGGAGTGCAACCACGACACAGACTTGCTGGCAAACTCGAGTTACCCCGCATTTCTGAAAAAACGAGTCGGTGGACCTTACGGTCATTTGTCAAATACCGCAGCGGCAGCGATTGCAGGGGAACTCGCGCACTTGGGTCTGAAGCATGTGGTGGCGGCCCATCTGAGCGCACAAAACAACAATCCCAACCTCGCTCTGAAAGCACTACACGGTAGCTTTGCGCCACTTTGGGGTAAAACGGAATTATCAGTTGCTCATCCACTCGAGGGAAGCCCATGGATTCAGGTCAGTGCCTGACCCGATGAGTCATCCATGCTGCAGACACGGTTGACAGTCCAAGAGAGATGATAAAAGTCCAGACGAAAAAAAAGCCGCTCGAAAGCGGCTTTTTTTGAACAGCAAAGTATTACTTGGCTGGAGCAGCAGGAGCAGCAGGTGCAGCTGGAGCAGCGGCTTCGGCAGCAGGTGCAGCGGCAGGAGCAGAAGCGTCAGCAGCTGGTGCTGGAGCAACGACTGGAGCTGGTGCTTCAACTGGGGCTTCTTTTTTACCGCAAGCGGCCAGGGCGAAAGCTGCAACGATGGCTGCCAAAACGAGTGATTTGTTCATTTTTTGATACCTTGATATATAAGAAAACAATTTATTAAAAGGCTAATTAAATATTAGCCTCCCAGTTCAGGCAGGAGAATTCGAGCGCTACCAGCCCAACGCGAAAGTATATGCGGATTTACCCCCAATTGTGAAGGGTACAAATACAACAATTCGGAGAATCTAGCGCTTGCCTGGTTTTTACTCACGACTCAACCAACCGGCATCTTGCCAATCATTCAGCAGATTTTGCGCTGAAACACTGGCTTTGCGCAGCTCAACAGCACTGAGAAGACGCTGGTCAGCCAGCAGGCGCATGAGCGCAGCATCAGCACCTTTGGCACGGTAACTTTCGCCGTTGATGAAAATATGGTGTTCGTCGTACATCATCCGGGTTCGTGCATCCAGCACCAAATTGGACGATGCACCAAAAATAGGCGTACTTATTGAGTCCTCACCGGGCTCATCGAACCACACAGACGGTTTTGGCTCGGTCAAGTATTCACCCAAAGCGCAAGCCAGCGCCAGGGGGTCTTTCAAGGCCGATGCCACCGCTTGCCGGGCAAATTCTGTCAACTCAACCGGCAACGCCGCTGGGTTGGCAGTGGCGGGCTGCTGCGGGTCACGGTAGAGTTTGGGCGCGGCCACTGCATCTTCATCGTCTGCGCCAAACTCGGCCAAACGTTGCAACAGCGCACCCGCCAGTTCGGTCTGACTCGGCGCTCTGAAGCCAATAGAGTAGGTCATGCAAGCTTCAGGCTTGCCATCGGCTGAGACGGCGTCTTCGGCCACCCCGTCGTGGGCATAACGCGGCGGCAAATACAGCATGTCGCCGGCCTCGAGGACAAACTCCTCGGTGGGTACAAAATTTTGTAGAATTTTCAAGGGCACACCTTCCTGCAGGGTGAAGTCCGTCTGTTTGCCAATGCGCCAGCGGCGCCGACCACTGGCCTGTAACAAGAACACGTCGTAGCTGTCAAAGTGCGGACCGACACCACCGCCCGCGCTGGCGTAAGAGATCATCAGATCATCCATCCGGGCGTCAGGCACGAAGCGAAATTGCTGCAGCAGCGCATGCGCTTTGGCCTCGTGCATGTCGACGCCCTGCACCAGCAGCGACCAACCGGGTTTGTTCAAAGCCGGCAGGCTGCGCGGCGCAAACGGCCCAGACTTCATGCGCCAACCCGTCGCACCCTGCACCACCAATCGGGACTCGACTTCCTCCTGGCCCGCCAGCTCAAACAGTTCAGGTCGACTCAGGATCGGCTTGAAACCAGGCAAGGCCTGGCGCACCAGCAAGGGCTTTTTTTGCCAATGGCGTCGCATGAATTGCTGGGGCGTCAGACCGCCCAGCAGGGCTGATGATTGAGTTATATCCATGGGACAATTGTCGGATGAAAATCACCCCACAATGCGTTGTTGCCCTGAGCTGGGTCCTGAAAGACACCTTGGGCGAGGTCCTTGACGAATTGGACGAACCGGTTGAATTCTTGCTGGGAGGTAATGACTTACTGGCCAAGATTGAAGAAAGCTTGCAAGGCCATGAAGCTGGCGACAAGATCGACCTGCACCTGGAACCCGAGCAAGCTTTTGGCGACTACGACGAAAATTTTGTCTTTCTGGAGCCGCGCAAGTTGTTCCCGGCCGAGCTGGAAGAAGGCATGACCTTCGACGGTCAAGCCCTGCCGCAGGGCAGCAACCCCGAGACACCGCCGCACCTGATTTACACCGTCACCGACATCTACCCCGAGCACGTGGTGCTCGACGGTAATCACCCCTTGGCAGGGATTGCTATCCGGCTGTCGCTGGTGGTCGAAGCTGTGCGCGAAGCCAGCATCGATGAGATCGGCCAAGGCTCGCTCGGCACCAGCTTTTTCAAACTCGAAGCAGACGATTCACCACAGCCAGGCGCAGGCACGCTGCACTGAGAACAAGAGACTCCGTCGCTGCGAGCGAAAAAACCGTCACTGCGAGCGCAGCGCGGCAGTCCAGAGCCCGAATTCGCAGTCATGGATTGCCGCGCTACGCTCGCAATGACGAACAGTTGCGAGGCCATGACGAAGGAGCACGCTACGCTCGCAAAGACGCAATTTCCTGCCCTATCGCTTACCAGTCGAACCGTAACCACCTTCACCGCGGTCACTGGCCGGGAACTCGCTGACCACGTTGAACTCGGCCTGCACCACCGGCACGATCATCAGCTGCGCAATGCGCTCCATCGGCTCGATGGTGAAAGCCACCGCACTGCGATTCCAGGCGCTGACCATCAATTGGCCCTGGTAATCGCTGTCAATCAAGCCCACCAAATTGCCCAACACGATGCCGTGTTTGTGGCCCAATCCGGAGCGCGGCAAGATCAAGGCGGCAAATCCCGGGTCTTCTAAATAAATGGCAATACCCGTGGGGATGAGCTGCCAGGCGTTGGGCGCCAGCGTCAAGGGCTCACTCAGACAGGCACGCAGGTCGAGGCCGGCGCTACCGGGCGTGGCGTAAGCCGGCAAGTTGTCGGTGAGGCGAGGGTCGATGATTTTGACGTCAATTTTCATGTTGATTTTTTAAAGTTTTTGAAGCCGAGCCGCCACGATGGCGACCAGCTGGCGCGCCAGATGCAACTTGGAGGCACGCGGTAATTCTTGGCAGCCAGCCGCGTCGACCAGCAGCAGCGCATTGTCGTCTTGACCGAACGTCGCCGGACCGATGTTACCGACCAGCAGCGGCACGCCTTTTTTCAAGCGTTTGGCTTGAGCATGGGCCAGCAAATCATGGCTTTCTGCGGCAAAGCCAACGCAAAACAGCGCCCCACTTTGAGCCCGTGCCGAGCCCGCCACCGCCGCGAGAATGTCGGCATTTTCAACAAAGGCCAGCTGAGGCGCTTCGCCGCTGCCGTCTTTCTTGATTTTCTGTACGGACGCAGCAGCCGGTCGCCAATCGGCCACCGCCGCCGTGGCGATGAAAACAGTCGCCCCATCGGCGCGGGAGCTGACGGCATCGAACATTTGCTGCGCTGATTGAACGTCTACGCGGGTCACGCCTCGCGGCGTTGGCAAGCTCACCGGACCAGCCACCAGCGTGACCTCGGCGCCCGCTTCTCGGGCGGCGCGAGCGACGGCAAAACCCATCTTGCCGCTCGACAAATTGGTGATGCCGCGCACCGGATCAATCGCCTCATAAGTCGGCCCGGCGGTGATCAACACACGTTGCCCTACCAGCGGCTTGGGCGCAAAAAAAGCGATCACATCGTCCAACAACTGGTCTGGCTCCAGCATGCGACCGTCACCGGTTTCGCCGCAGGCCTGAAAACCGCTGC
>Ga0075464_10000195_pt1 | contig 25820 bp, 38 predicted proteins | sample DEB19_08_DNA_5_FD_75068 | JGI IMG/M metagenome (GOLD analysis project Ga0075464, IMG submission 75068) | Aqueous microbial communities from the Delaware River and Bay under freshwater to marine salinity gradient to study organic matter... | ecosystem: Environmental > Aquatic > Marine > Coastal ...
ATTAACGGAGTACCCTACTCACGTAGATATTGAGCTTGCTTCCGTTTGCAACTTGAAATGTGTATTTTGCCCTCACAGTATGAAGAAAAGTGAAAAGAAATGGCCGCAAGGGTTCATGCCACTTGAGCTTTTCAAAAAAATTATTGACGATATCGAAGGCAAGGTTCCGGCAATTAAGTTGAATTTGCGTGGAGAATGCACGTTGCACCCACAATTTGAAGAGTGTTTGGAATATGTAAAGGGTAAATTCGTAGACATTCGCGCCAATTCTAATGGTAATTACCCCGAACATTTAAATCCTAAAATTGCGGAAGTTGTGGACAATTGGTCTTTTTCTTGTGATGCCCTTTCCAAAGACCTATACACTAAAATTAGGGTCAAAGGCGATTATGACATTCTATGGAATAACGCCAAAAAGTTGTATAAACTCAATTCTAAAATTGTTCACTTTAGTTTCGTAATCACTGAACAAAACAAAGATGAACTAGATGAGTTCGAAAGCATGATCAAGCGCGACTTCTCGGAAGCGTCGGTATTTAGCCGTCCAGCTATGCAACGCACGGAAGCGGCTGAATATATGGTCCGGGGGGACTACGTGTCAGGCGGCCGAAAAAACTGCAACATGCCAATGCGACGGCTATCCATTGATGTCGAAGGATCGGTATATCCATGTTGCGTCATGTGGTATCCCCCTTTCATCATTGTTGGCAATGCTGGGGAAAAGAACGTTTTAGAAATTTGGAACGACTTGCCCATTAACAAATTGCGTAAAAATCTCGACTTGATCGGAATCCTAAATAAAAAAGAGGGAACCGTAACCAAGCGGGACGATCTCGACTCTCTCACTATTTTAGACACTACGACTAAAAAAGAAGTTGAACTCCCACTTGCCTGTATCAAATGTCAATCCTCTGAGTCTTTCATTTGGAACAAAAAGACTGAAGAGGTAAAAGATTATTACCGAAAAGTATGACTTTAAAAGTAGACCAGTACTGCTACGAGACAAGCGCCCCCTACACTAAGACATACAAGATTTGTATCGTAGTGCAATGCCGCTTCGATTCTTCCCGATTGCCGGGTAAAGCTCTTATTGAAATTGGAGACAAAAAGGTTGCTCTTGAAATCCTTTTAGAAAAGCTTAGTAAGACTAAATATCCGGTAATTGTAGCAACGACTCGACGAGCGACAGACAATAAAATTGTAAAATTTGTTAAACAAAAGTTCCCCAATATCAAAGTCGTACAAGGGGACTATAAAAATGTCCTACTGCGTTATGAAATGGCGACGAATGCAGGGTATGACTATTTTTTTAGAATAACGGCCGATGATCTTTTTGTAGCGACAGAGTACTTTGAAGAGGCTTTAGAACGTTGCAAGCGCGGAAACTATGACTATTTTTTTACCAAAGACCTAATCAGAGGCTTTGATTTTGAGATTATAAAGACGGCCGCCCTGCATTCCGCATGCGACGAGTTTTCGGAACTAAAGAATTTAGAATCTTTTGAGCATTGTTTTAAAAATACCGGGCACTATTTCATCGGGCACTTTAAATTTCCTGAGCAATATTCTTCAAAAGTAAGCAATATTAACTTAACCCTAGACACTTCGCATGATTTAGAATTGATAAAGGAAGTCTATAAACGACTAGACGGGGACGTAACCCTTGAAAAAACAGTTGACTTGTTCAATAAAAACAAAGACTTATTTTCATCAAATACGATCCCTAGAATTTCTATCTATATCCTAAATAAAAATTACACGGAACACTTAGAAAACTGTATTAGAGCAATTTTCAACCAAAAGACCGAAGTATTGTTTGAGGTTATTGTGGTGGACTATGGAAGTGCTGATATCGAGGCAGTTAGAGAAATCATAAACCGGTACCCTAAAATCAATTACTACGAGGTAGATTGGGTGTCCTTTGTAGATGCGATTCAGTTTGCGGTATCTAAGTGCAAAGCGGAATACATTATCCGGGCCGATGCCGATGATGTGCTGTACCCTCAAGCGATCGAGAAGCTATGCGAGTGGCAAGGACGGGGCTACTCTTTAGTATTCCCCAACTATGATTGCAACCAGGTTAAAACTGACTGGCTTGCGTCCCATGCGATGCTTGAAAGAAAAAAGATAGAGTTCATGCAATTTAGAGAAAATCAAATTTTTAGGGATGGAACGGTTGTACTTGAAACTTGCAAGAAATATGGCTTCAAGATAAAATATTTAGAAGAAAAGCTATTTTTCCACAACGTTCATTCCGAATCACTCACACAATCCCGAAAAAAAGAAATAAGAAAATATGATCGATCTATCAAGCAAGCTATCCGAGGAAACTCTTAACGTTTTTTGGCAAGACCTAATCCTATTACAACTAAAATTATCGACTCTCAATAATAGACAGCTTTTAGATTCTTTTGTATACCATTTCGACCTTTTTGATGACTGCAAAAACTTGGCATCAAAGTTGGAAAAAGATAGAATACTAGAGTTGTCTAAACTTTTTATTGATGAGTTTAAATTTAGGATTCAGCGATATTTGTCCGCTAATGACCATTTGGCGTGCATTGAACTAGAGCAAATTATGGTTGACAAGTTAAAGGGGTCTAAAAAAGAGGTGACAGAGTCTTTTACCCCCTATTCAATCAATAATATGTTGCGTCTTCAAATTTACATTAGAAAAGAATTAAAAAACAAGTTGGGGAGTTACGATGGTATATAGGACGTTAATTTGCGCAGAATTAGGGCAAAATCACGAAGGGGATTACAAACTATTAAAAGATTTAGCGTATTCAGCAGGGCAACATGCGGACATTATTAAATTGCAGTACTGGAATACTGATGGAATTTATTCTAAAGAGGATGTTCGGTATAAAGCCAACAAAGAACGCAACGGTAACCTTTCCCAGCATCTTATTTTCGAATTGTGTAAAGAGATTAAAACCAAGCTAAAAAAGCAAACGATGGTATCTTTTTTCGGGGCTTCTATTGGGGCACTAGCAGATGCAACGACATCGGAGCATATCGATTATCTAAAGTTCGCAAGCTCTGAATTCGACGTGTTCGAGGAATACTCCAAAAAATTTGGAAACGCAAAAGTGGTTACAAGTTTAGGGTATCGCGGAATCTCCAAAGATCTTGAAAAGGGCCCGGTCTACTTGACGTGTGATCCGGCGTACCCGTCAAAAAAAGGAATTGCTTGTATTGAGCAAATGATTAACTTAAAATTGCATGGCTATGTTTCGGGGTATTCCTGCCACGAAGTTGGTATTAAGCACGCAAAACTTGCAATTGCCTTCAATGCCTTTATGGTGGAAAAACATTTTACCTTTAAAAGCTTAAAAGAAAAGTCTACTTTTAGAGACCACATTGGCAGCATGGATGAACATGAACTAAAGCGATTAGTCGAAGAAAGGGATCGCATCTACTACGAGACCATTGACCCCGATCACATTTTAAAAATTAACGGAAAAAGAAGGCTTAAATTATCATGACCACAATCGCACCTTTAAACAAATCAGTAACTGACTGGCTCTATCTTAACCCAGAACGCAAAGAGGTAACGCACTGCCCCCTTTGTGAGCAAACCGCCAATTTTTCCGCTCTTTCCGACGTTCCTAAGTTGGCCGGCATGCAGCTGGTAATGTGCCAGCATTGCGGCTTTGTAACGTACAACCCCCAACCTTTAGATATCTCAAAATACTATTCGGAGTGCGTCCGCCAACAATCGTTAGAGTTCATCCACACCAAGCATTCCAAACTTGTATACCACAAAAACCTAATTGGAAAATTCGCTAAAGAAAACGAATTATATTTTGAGTCGGTCCTAGATTACGGTTCTTCGGACGGGTACCTTTTAGACTACCTATCAGAGACTAATCGAACCAGCCATGACGGATGTGTGGGGGTTGAGGTCAACAAAGGACACGCAAATTGGGCAAAAATGATCAAAGGATTTGATGTCCGACAAGATGCAGACCTTTCACAATTTGAAAGTGAGCAATTCCAATTAATCGTTTTGTATCACGTTTTGGAGCATATCCAAAGCCCTAAAAGGTTCTTACAAGAAGTTATCTCCAAGATTGCACTTGGTGGCTATCTTTACCTGGCGTTGCCTACAATGAACCGAATTGATTATGATTTGCCGTTCCCAATGCAAGGGAAAGGCGGAACGATCTTTTTTAAAGATGAGCATATTAATTTGTTCACTGATGAGACTTTGGCCCGATTATTAGAATCATGCGGGTTAGAAATCCAATTCTCTGATCACGTCCTATATGGAACTTGCTATATTGCAAAGAAAACAAGAAACGTCGACTTGCCCTTAGACAATACCGGTCTTTATGAAAAGGCAGTAGCCACATACCGAACAATGATGGAATGCTACGCGCTAAAGCTGCAAATGGACGAAGCTGCTACCCACGATATCCCCAAAGCCTTACTTTTAGGAAAACAAGCAATTTTGCGCCAACCGTTGTTCCCGCAATTAGTTCAAAAAGTTGCTGCATTGCATATTGATTTTATTGAACAACAAGATTTATTTTCTGAATATTTAGCGTTATACCCTAATGAGATTAAAATTTGGTTGTCGTACGGCATGGTTTGTTTTCAAGAGCAAGATTTTGCAAAGGCAAAGGAAATTTTCCTATCTATAATGGAACGATGGGGGAATATCGACAATGCTACAATCCAACTATTCCATATTGCATATTTTGAAAAGGACTTCGAAAGCTTGAAAAAGTATATGCAATTATTGATGAAAGATGGCGGGGAATCTGATCCGTATAAAATAAGTCTAATCGGAAGCGTTTTAACACAACTATAAGAAAAACAAAGGGGCTCAAGATGTCAAGAAAAGGGCGAGTTATTCCCAACAAGATGATGGGCGGCGTAATTCTAGTAAATGAAAAAGAGAACTGGCTTTTCTTAAAGCTTATTTCTGGAGAAATGCAAGAATTACGATTATCAAACAGTCAAATCGTATCCAAAATTTTAGAATTTTACGCATAGGTGGTTAAAATGGCACACAAGGCACAAATAGGTATAGTCGGGTATGGTACGGTTGGGCAGGCCATTGCCGACGCCTGGAACGACGATATATCGGTGGTTATTTTGGACACCAAACAAGAAAAAGAAGAGTACGCCAAAAACCTTGCAAAAATTCCTGATTGCGATTTGATTTTCGTTTGTGTAAATACGCCTTTTAGTTTATCCAAAGGGTTTGTAAAAAAGAACATTGACGATGCGCTAAACTCGATTTTAGGAATTGCGAGTAGCGATTGCCCGATTGTTATAAAAAGTGCAATTTGCCCAATGTACACTAAAGATCATTTACCGAAGGATAGCCGCATTTTAGTATCTCCGGAATATCTTAGCGAAGCAAACCCTAAAAGAGATTTTTTCCGTCAGAGGTTTATGATTTTCGGCGGAACAGATATTGCCATTTATAATAAAGTTGTCGAGTATTTCGATAAGCATGCCACTCTATTTTATATAAATTCTGACAATCCTATTGTGTACAGGTATTTGGATGCCCCATATAAAGCTTCTATTCTAAAATTTATGGAGAACACTTTTTTAGCCACTAAAGTAGTGTTTATGAATGAATGGTTTTCTCGATTTGTAGAATTATCATACCCCAAATCAGATAATGCCAACACCTTTAAAGAGCAGTGGGCGGAAATGATGGAAGCATTCCATTTAGATACTAGAATGGGAAATTCCCATTTCAGCGTTCCGGGCCCAGATGGGCATTGGGGGTTTGGTGGGAAATGTTTGCCCAAGGACCTTTTAACCAGTTCGAAAATTGGAGACTCTGGGAATTTGTTTGAGCATATCTACGATCTAAATGTGGCAGAGTACCGAAAAGAGGCGCAAGACTGGCTAGAGAATGGTGGGGTAATCGAATAATGGACAGGACACTTGCCGATGAGGCCTTAGCCACTTTATTACAACGTGGAACGCAATACGGGGATAGTGACTCTTGCCTATCCCGTATTGCATCCTTTTGGACCACATTCAAAGGCATAAACTTTAGCAACCAAGACGTTTGCGACATGATGACCCTGTTAAAGCTCGCATGACTCGCAAACGGAGACCACCGAGACTCTAGGGTTGATGCGATTGGTTATCAGGTTTTGGCAGGGATCCCCGTAAATAAATTGCCTGCCCCAAACAGTACTCAGGATTAGATATGCGTAAAATAGGCGTTTTAGTTACTGGCGGGGCCGGATATATTGGCTCGCACGTTGTAAAAGCTCTTTGCGAGTCGGAAAAATATTACCCGATCATAATTGACGATTTTAGCACTAACCATTTGAATTGGTACGGGAAAACGGGAATATATAACCAATCCTCGTACTGGTATGAAATTTTAGATATAGAAATCCAAAGTATTGGACTATACGCGCTACGCCGTTGGAAAGAAAAATACAATATTCAAGCATGCGTCCATTTGGCGGCCTTTAGTGATGTTTCCGAGTCAATGCGCGATCCTTCAAAGTACTATAAAAATAATATCGCAAACTCTATAACTTTCCTTAGTCAATTGGTTGAAGTAGGCATTGATAAGATTGTGTTTTCGTCGTCAGCGTCAGTCTATGGAACAGACTCAAGCAAAGTACCTATTTCTGAAACAGTAGAGACAAATCCAAGATCCCCCTACGCTGAATCAAAGCGCGTCGTTGAACGCTATCTTGAAGCCCTTCAATGCAATGGGCAATGCAAGTCTATCAATTTACGGTACTTCAATGCCGCCGGGAACCATCCCGATTGTCAACTTGGCGAGGTGCACCGCCCCGAAACGCATTTAATACCTAAACTAGTGCACAACGCTTTATATACCCCAAGCGAAGTATTTGAGGTGTATGGGAACGACTATTCCAACAAGCGAAGCTTCTACAATAAGGACTGTACGTCGCTAGGCGATTTGAAGGATAGGTCCGCGATTCGGGATTATGTGCACGTAGTCGACTTGGCCTTGGCCCATAAAAAAGCGTTGGATTATCTACTAAACGATAAAAACCCTTTGCGTAACCAGTGGAATTTTAACATTGGCGCGGGGAAAGGTTTTTCTGTTCTTGAAGTGCTCGACACTGTTAATTTAGTGCTCAATACAAAAATTAAATTTGAGATAAAGAGCAGAAGAAAGGGCGATATAGGATTCCTAATTGCCGACATCGGCCTTGCTGGACAGGAACTAAAATGGAAGCCTACGCATAGAAGCAACCTGCAAAATATTATTTGCGACGTGGCCAACTTCCAAAAAAGCCCCGCGTACAAACCATTTATTTAGGATCGTTTACATAGAAAATTCTTTCCCAGGTCCTCTTTTTTGCAAATCGTTTTGTAAAGAGGTCTGGGCGTTTTTCTACTGACTCCAACACTTTTCGAAGGGTAGTCGTGGGCTTACCTGTCTTAGACAGCACCACGGCATCCATTAGCCATTTTTCGCAAGACTTGGTCACGTAATTTCTACCGTGGAATTTCAAATGGACGTATAAAGCTTCCGCAAGACTTGGAAAAAGCCCGTACTTTTCTTGGGTTTGCTGGGCTTCCACGCTCATTATTTTAAGGGGCCCGCTCATTGCCCCTTTGCCTTCTTTTTCGCCAATTTCAGTTCATCCCTATACTCTTTGTGGTACTTTTTAAGTTCTTCACTATTCTTTTTGCGGTACTCTTTAGCTTGTTTCTTACGGCGTTCCATGTTTTCAGCGTACCAAGCTTTGTAGGATGCCGCGATTTTGGCCTTGTTTGCTTCGCGATACTTGCGCCTTGCTTCCTGTATCTCTAGCTTTTTGGCTTCAGTGGGGGCAGCTTCCAAACGCTTCTTTCTGATCTTTTCTTTGTTCTTATAGTAGTAATTCGTTGCCGACTTTAGAGCAGTCAACCGACGGGCTTCTTTTCGGCATGCTTCCCCACAAACCACAAGAAAGTTAGGGCTAGAGTCAAAAGTATTATTGCAGATTTTGCATTGTTTTTGCATTAAAGCTTCCTTTCGTATGAGTGATCGACAATTACTTCGATGCTCTTTTTAAAATTATTAGATTTATGATTTTTGTATAAAATAGTCACTTCGCACTTGTGCGCTTCCTTATAACGATATACTAAAGTCTCCAACTCGGTAAGCACATATTCTAACCGCTTTTCGGCGCTTTTTACATTAGACTCAACAGCGCAGTCATTTAAGAATTTGTAGAAATTGTTTTTCAATTCAGAAGTAGATGGAAGAAACGTAAATTGTATTAGCATATTAAAACCCCTTATTGTTTTTGTAGACAGTAGTTTATATTATTTTTAGCAATCGTTCAAGGGGTTTATTCCCTTCTCTATAAAACCTAAACATACAGAACCAAAGAAAACTTGCGCTATATCATTAATTTTGATATATTTCCACGGTCGGACTGTCTGGGGTTCCGGATAGACGCGCACCGGCAGTATCAACAACGGATCTCGGAGACTGGGATCGGCGCGATCGGACCGCGCTAATTAGTCCTACCCTTCTGTCAGCCTTCGGGTGGGTAATCAGACGGAGCCATATATTAAATGCTGCCCCCGGTGCGAGAAGGGGTTATTTTGTAGTATAAAAAGGTAATGGAAGCCTCCGTTGTGGTATCGCCTTTACGTGAACGTGAACGTGGTCCGCATCCCCTGTTTTAATATACAAGCTGCATTTGTATAAGTCCTCTTGGTTGTTATCATACCCTAATTCCGAAATCCCATAGCATGAGTGATTTTCCGATATTCCTTGAATAATTTTAAGGCAAGCGTCTCTAGACGTCTCACAGTCTACCCAATGCCTTTCAACTTCATAATCATTTTCAGATAGATCGTACATACGTACGGAGATTAAGACAATAAAGCTTTTCACCATATTAAATCTCTTAAGTACTCTTTAACTTCCTCACCAAAGAAAAATCCAATATTGATGCCAACAAACAAATTTAATATAAACTGAAAATAAATATTAGTAATCATTTCTTTATGTACCTTTCTACCTTTCTACCTTTTCAAATCCTAAATTGTATAAAATACAGCTACCAATTGGGCGGATGCCTAATAAAGTGTCACTAATAAGTTGTTGACTACAGCCAAATCGCCTTCCTACTTCTTTTTGTGTACTTTTAGACACTTCTTTTTGTAAAGCTTCCAGAACCTCTTTTTTAGTAAATATTTCCATTCCAAGTAGTTTAGCGCAGTATCATGTATCTAACAACTGTCCTAAAAGAAGGCTGCGAAACTCGCGAAAAGGTCCTAGAAGAAAGTTGCCGACAAGGGCAAATAGTCCTATTGGCCCCTCTTAATTGGGGGCCTCTTTTTTAGACTTTCCCTATATTTTTCCCTACGCCGTGCCCGCCTGCAAGGATCACTACACAAAATAGCCTGACTAGTCCCCATAAACGGAGAGCTACACACGCTACAGGCTACCAGCGCAGGCGGTGCCCCTTTTTGATACGTTCGCTTACGACTTATTCTGAGCACCCCTAATTTTCGGCAACTATCCCCACAATATTTACTCCCGCTTGTCTTTTTCAACCGGCTATACTTTACACCGCATTCCTTACAGACCCTCTTTTTCGAAAGCACTTCTTTCAAATACTCCGGGGTACTTCTATAGGCAATTCGTCGTGTATTCTCTCGGACTTGCTTGCCTTTTCTTTGGCAATTAGGAGAGCAATATTTAGTAAATCGAGGCGTAGTAATTGCAGCCCCACATATATTACACGGGATCATTTTCAACACTCCTATAGATATCTTTTACAAAGTCGTGAACGTCTTTGCCAATAATGAAATCGGACGCTTCTTGATACGTTTTAAATTCTCCTGACATTAACCTTTTTAGGGCAACTTCGGCCTTCGGGACGGCTATTATTTTTCGCATTATATTAGCCCACAACTACACTGTTTGAAGGCAGGATGGACGTAAGTAGGCGTTTTATAAGGTTTGCCGCATACTTTATTCAATAAGTCTCTTATTTTTATATAGTTTCGTTTTTCCCACTCACGGTTACGCCATTTTAATGGGTTTGTAGGACCAGTGATTTTGTTCAATATATTGACCCTTCCATAATTTCTTTCCTTGCCTGAAAAAACTTCATATCAGCAATCATTGGATTGACTGCCCCTTAATAATTCCTTTAGTAGTAAGGGTACCCGTGCGTCGACGGTGACTTTCTTACACATTTCATCACAAAGTTGATCCGCTATCGCTGTCGCGCGCTTACGTTTTGCAAGATCAAAATCCGACGACTCGCCGGCACGACTAAATAAAATCATTGCGGTAGTTAAAAACTTCTCATCTACAATATATTCATCTATACCAATTTTTGTTATACGCATTTAAGCATTCCTTGTTTTTAAGATAAGTTAATAATACAACAAATATTGTTAATAGTGCAAGAGGTTTTATTTCCCAAATTTCCTATTTTTTAAAGGTTCCCATGCTTTTCATCGAGTGCTCGAATTACTTTATATAAATCATCCCTAGTTATAAATAGGGGGGCATTTGCTTTTAACATTAACCTTGCCATCTTAATTACTTCCATTATATCTTTCCTTGCCTGGAAAAACTTCATATCGGCCTCTTTTGAAAATGACGCTTCGCAACCCCCTTCAAGGCAATAAAGAGCGACGTCTCGGTCTGGTATAAAAGTCAATTCTAATGTCTCTTGTGTAATTTCTGGATTAAATATTTTCATTTGTTTTCCTCCGGAAAATATATTTTATTTGCTGAAGAACATCGATCATCACCGACTACCGGGGCGTGCGTATGTATCTCGGGGATATCTAAATCGAGGAAATAGGATGGGTCGGCAGAAAATGAATCACCGTTAAAACATACAAACTCCACATAAATCTCATCCCAAGTTACAAAATCATTCTCGCCGTCTGAAAAAGCTATAGCTATAGTCCTCCCATCTTTCCATTCCTCTGGCAGTTCCTCAATATCACGCCACACGGGGGCTTTTATATATTTCTCAGAGTCTTCAATAGGCCCGATAGGTGTAGGGTTACACTCCAAAAATCCACCGTTACCTTCCCAGGCCCAAATTTGATCTGGCATTGTCATTTTATTTCTTACCTTTTCTTTCCACTTCATTATTTATCAACTTGATTCTCCACCGATACCTTAACGACTCATAAAAACCTACCTTATTTCTTAATTGCCTCTGCGCTTCTTTTTTATTAATAGCTTTTATTCCGAAAACGAACCTTCTTGATACAGTGGACCAGACGCCTAAATACTGACTCATTTCTTACCTTTTCTTTCTAATTCTATTGTTAATCCGCCACATTCCTTGCTTCCTCGGCAAAATGGTCGTATTCCTGGACGATGCCAATTTCGTAAACTCCAGGCGCAACTTCAATCGGCAGGTGTTCTTCATGCGTAATTGTGAACCCCTTTTCAGTGATCACATAGCGTTTCCCGTTTTTCACTCTAATCACAGCGTCACATTCTTTTAAGACATGGGCATGCCCCGTGTGTTCGCCCTCGGCAATAATAAGTCGCCCATTTTTAGATGCCTCAATTGGACACCCATCAAATAAAACCCCAATTACTTTTTTCAATAAAACATCGCCTTGTTGGTAAAACATATTAATTCTCCTTAAGTTAATTTAATCGGTACTTCGCGAGTTCCGTTTCTAAAATTCAATGCGTCGGGAACGGTCTTGCAATCAGGGTGTACCCCTTCGATGTGATAGACACCGATTGAAGGGTTTGTCATTTTTAGGAAAGGCCGTCTCATATTGTCTTTCAAATCTAGAATTAACAACTCATAATCGCCGACTTTATCAACCACCTCCGCGTTCAATTCAATACAAAGCCTCTCGTTACCAATTTTCCTAACTATTTCTCTACGAATTTCTGCATTTTTCTCTTTTAAAACCAAATTGCAATCTAGTTTATCACCGGGCGTTTCCGCAATTTCTTGAGACACCCGAACCCCATTTAATGCCCACACAGAGAATCCGTCGGCATACCTAATTGCCGGGCCTCCGTCTCTGTGAAGAGTTTTATGGTCGTTTATCTGGTGTATTTCAACTGGTTTTTCCTGCAAAATACAAACATTTTTATATGGTGCAAACCACCCGCAATTCTCGACCAATCGAGAAATCGGTATTAATTTTTCACAACAATCCAATTGGCACTCTGTTAAGAAAAAATCGTAAAACGCTAACGCTCCAGCGTAGTGATTTCCGTGTTCCATTTCCCTAACGCTGTCCCTGACGCTGTCCCTGACGCTATTCCTAACGCTGTCCCCGACGCTAGCCCTAACGCTAGCCCAGACGCTATTCCCGACGCTATTCCCGACGCTATCCCTGACGCTAGCCCAGACGCTATCCCAGACGCTGTCCCCGACGCTGTCCCCGACGCTATCCCAGACGCTATCCCTAACGCTAGCCCAGACGCTGTCCCAGACGCTATTCCCGACGCTATTCCAGACGCTGTCCCAGACGCGGACCATGACGCTGTCCTCGACGCTGGCCATATTAAAAATATTCTGACTTCTAGATGCGTTTTTAAATATCGTTGCGATAATCGCCCCCGAAATGGGGGACTGTGCCCATAGTATCAACTTCGGAGGTTCTAGACCTCCCATTTTGTATACTTCCGCCACCCATTTTTCGGCTTCTTTACGGTCGGCACGCTCAGTTGAAAGCCCAATCCGTTTCCATTTATCCACATAAATTGGGAATTTTGCAACTTGGGAATCCGTTAATTTTTCTATTTTTTTCATCTAAATAACTCCACTTGTTCCACGTAATGCCCACGCAACTTCAGTAGATCGAGTCGCCTTCCCTAATATCTCAATGGCCTCATAACTTGTCTCATGGTCTGCATGTCCTCGCAGAACTTTGCCGTCGAACACACATGAATAATCAGTAGCCGATGGATGCCAATCATGCGTATACGAAAAGCTAATCTTACCCGGCGATTTAGCGTGGACATAAGTTAATAATATTGAGACATTTTGAACATAGTCCTCCAAAGTTTTCGATTTGAGGATTTTATTGATAAAGGGGGCGTATACTATATAAGGACTGTTATAAATGTGGCCGTCCTCTACCATACTACCGAGAAATACTAGCGTTTTGCCTTTAACGAACCAGAAATCGCAAATTGTTGTAGTCATTATTTTAATTATCCTTACTTTGCTTATATTTAACTAAGCATTTATTAACTTTTGAATCATTTAAACATCGTTCTAGATACTTTTTTGATGCTTCCAGGGCTTCGATTTTTTGTTCAAAAGAGTATATTTCAGATAAAAGCCCCGAGACGCAGTCCTGAATAGCTACGCGCATGGCTTTAAATTCCGATTTAGGGATCTTAATCTCTTTCTCGCTAGTTAGTTCATAAATCAACATGTCATCATCTACTAAATCCAAAAGGTCTCTAAATGAAGGGGGTGTATTACTCATCTTTTTGCCCCATTATAATGTACATAAATTCCAATTTTTCTTTCAGGACACGTAATTACAGCGCGGTTTCCCATATTAACTATCTCCCTTGTTTTTAAGATGACTTAATAATACAGCAAATATTTTAATAGTGCAAGTAGTTTTTATCAGAACAATTTATTCGATCGATGAAAATTAGTACGGATTAAAGAGATTGGCCTACACGTATCGGAGCAGTACCTCGTGCCTCGCAGATTGTTGTTTAAAATTTTAATTTCTTTTTTACATTTTTTGCAGAAAATAGGGTTTGATTTATTAGGATATTGCTTATTTGCGTGGTATTTGAATCTACAAAGATCGCTACAATACTTGACTCTAGGGGGAGCATCTTTTTTTATACTTAAATTGCAATTTAAACAAAACCTATCAGGACGATTGGCAATCTCCAAATTCCTTTTCTCTAATCGCTTTTGTTTTGTAACCAACTTAAAATACTGCCTGTTATATGCACGTTCTTTTTCGGATGGGCCTATTTTAGGTTTGAAAAGTTGTGGGATTACCTTAATTCCTAGCACTTTTACGCGCTTATAAAAATCATTAGGATCAGAATACCCTAAATCTTTAGCCACAGACTTTAAACAACCGAATTTTATGATCGCTTTATTTAATTTTTTAATATCCGATACCCCAAACTTTCCGGACCTTTTAGAGACCATGGATCATCACCTCGTTGTGAAAACGCTCTTCAGCGGTTTTTAATTCCTGAGCATCCGCTAAATCAAAGCCATATTCTTTTGCCCATACTGGGAAAGTCTCATTGTATACGTTCAATTGCTTTTGTGTGTAGCCTTCAGTGTTGTCCATAGTAAAAAATTTGTTGTTCATTTTATTCTCCGACTTTGTTGATTTGACAAATTAATAATACAACAAATATTTTAATAGTGCAAGGGGTTTTATTCTTTAAGGCAAACACAATCAAACCCTAAAAAATCGGAGTAGCCCGTTGCGGATCGCTTGCCGCTGGAATCTTCAATTGCTGCAAAATCGTTTTCGAGAATAGATAAAGAGGCATCGATTTTGTCCATAGCGGTATGACAGCCTTTTTTAAATAGGAAGTCTAAAAGCTTGCCCGCACGTAGCTCTTCCTCGCATTCTATATATAGGGCGGTGTCAGAGGTGAGCGGTAGGCCGAATATGTCCTCGGCGGGGATTGAGATACTCCCACGATAAATATGCTCTTTTAGCAGCGATTTAACGGGGCGTAGGATGGGATAGATATTGACGGGATCAGCGAGCTTGGTTCCAGTTTTCCAAAGGGTTGCTAAAGTTCCGTGGGTAAGGACTCGGCGACGGCCAAAATCGGTATCGCCCATTAGGACAGTTTTTCCCAAGTATTTTGAAATTGAGTGTAGAGTTTGTTGGGGCATGTCAGATTCCTAAATTGGGTTGGGATAAGAAGGTGGCGGTGAAATGATGAATGCGGGTAGATTTTTCGTAGGCGGAAATGTGGCTGGAAATATTAGAGAATAAATGAGATTCGGCCAGTCGGGAAAAAACTTGGGAAGCTAATTCAGAAGTGAAAAAGCAATCAGGGAACGTTTTTGAAACTTCTAAAGAATAGGAATCGTCTTTTTTAGTAATAAAACAATGCGCGCATTTGATTAACGAGTATATTAAATTTTCTAAAACTTGATCTTTCATAATTATTAGATTGTTTCCGTTTAATTCTATACGGTCCGAGAATGGCCAAGCTTCGTTGATCATTATTTACACCCTTTTTCTGATTTTTGCTAGATTTAAGGTAGTTTAGGTCATTTTTATTGCTTTATCAATCGATTATTTTTGATGAATAAGGGAAAAGGGGAGTTTCATTTTGTGTTTCTAACGTTATGGTGGAGTTAGAATTTGTTACTTGCTAACACAGTATGTAATGGGGGATATTTTTAGGGTTTTTGTGGGAAGTTTTTATTTTTTAACAGTCGATCAACCCAGCGTAAATTCTAAAAAATAGGAGGATTTTGGTTTGAAAAGTGTGCTTGTTACCAAAAGGTATTTTTTCAGGGCCAAAACGATTTTATTTTTAGAAGTCAAAAGTTTACGTGGTTTTAGTCCATTAGGGATTATTTTATTATATATTTTATTTAGTTATTTAGTAGTAGTTTTAGGTAGTATTTGTATTGTGGTTGGGGCTTGGCGATCATTTTTAGGGTGTTCCGGGGTGGGATTTTAGGGGGATTCTTATTGTAATAATATTGCAATAAGGATTAGGAAAAATTTCTGGCTGGGATTTTTTTTGGAAATGTTGTGTATGAGTTTACGCACTGAGGGGGGGTGTTCACTGCACATTGCCCTGATTGTCGTTTCCCAGTCTCAATAAGGAATTATTAGAATCCCTGATATTTTAGTAAGAATACGGGAATTATGGGGCATTTTGTGTAAATTTATTGAGTAGGAACCCACATAGATACGTTTACATTTTTGTAAAATGGCCCTATCAATTTTGTAATAAATTTAGGAAAAGTCTCAATAAAAAATAAAAATTGATCTTATTGAGACTGAGCTCGAAAATGGGGAGTTTTAGAAGATATTTGAATTTGTCAAGTAATATTTTGTGTCATGGTTTATATTTTATTTTTATAGAATTACCCGATAGAGTTAGTAGTCTTAAAAATGGCCAAAATGCGGAAGGTTTTGTATTTTGAAAATCAGTTGTTTACATTAGTGAAAATTAAAAAACGCTGTAGATTAGTGAGAAATGCCCGGAACTACTCATGAAAAGCATTTAATTTTTTAGAAATTTCATCTATAAATCGTCCTACACTATAAGCTGGCGACTTTTTAAAAAATTGCAGCTATTTTCTAGGTAGTTCCGGTATTTCTCACTATTTTAAGCCTGTTTTTGCCTACTATTTGATATGCGTAGAGCAAGGGGGGACTTTAGGCTATTTTTAGCGTTTTTCTATCGATAGTTCCAGCGGTTTTTATTAATAGTGTAACAAATTTTAAAAATTCATTGTACGATTTGCAGTTTTCGTACCTCACGAATAAAATCCCCTTGATATACTCGGGGGCATCCCCTTTAGATAATAGGGGAATTGCTTTGTTCACTATTTTTTCTACTTGTTCGGAATTATAACTTGGTTTTTTTCGATTAAACATTTTAGCTAGTCCTTTATTTGTGTACTATACTCGGGATGCGGCGGAATTGATGGCTATTTTAACGTTTCCATCGAGGTTATGCGTTTTGTATTCTTCATTGTTGTTCTGACGTTCGAAATAAAGTAAATCAGAAATAAATCCTTTAAGTGTTCTGTAGTGAATATAGTTTTCGGCTTTTTGCTGATTTAAAAGTAAGTTGTATACGCCTGAGGCAAGGTTTACTGTGTACTTTTTAGCTTGTTCGCTCATTGGAATCTCGGATGCTTCAACTTCTTCTTTTACCAACTCAATAAATTTATCCGCTTTGTCGGATATTTCTTTTCGAATTTGTTCAGCCCATTTAATTTGATTTTCGGAACCTTGTAATGTGATCATTTCAGTAACTCCCTTGTTTTTAAGATGAATTAATAATACAACAAATATTTTAATAGTGCAAGTAGTTTTTATTACTCCTATCTCGAAGTATTTTCATGCTTGAAAACCATCTTTTTATTAACCGACTGCCGCAAGCGGCCAGCAATCCCAACCCAAATACCTTTTGACTGTATAAAAGTGCCGTAGATCCAATATTTCAGGGGGATGTCTCGAATGGGAAGTCTATGTGGGGTTGTTAATCTCTATTTCAATTGCTTATTGCAATACTATTACAATAAAATCGATCGAGCAGTTCTTTTTTGACTTTTTTAGCTACTTAATGAGACAATATCTCAATGGACTCCGAGATTATCGTATTCGATGACCCAAGACATAAAAAAGTCAAAGTGGACGAAACTTCCTCGATAAGGGAAATACTACACGAACTTTTAGAATCTGATTTTACGGGAACACATCCGATATCCCTTTTAGAAGGGCGTTATTCTGTTAAAGAATTGATTATGGCCCAACAGGTTGCAATGGCACTACGTGGGCACATTGCATCCGTTAATTTGATTTTTGGGATTATGGGGGAAATTGGTTCCGATGGAAATTCTACGGATAAGATATTGTCAGACATTAAAAGATTGATCGGAAGCGATTTTGATTTAGGAAAGTTAAGTACGGATGAACTACAACAGTTTAAAGCCATTCTCGAAAAAGCGTCGTATTGATAATGGCCCAGTTAATTTCTTGAATCTTATTGAACAAGAGCTTCAACGCAAACAGTCAGAGCAAGAGTTTTTAGACAATATTTGCCATGTTCAAGAGCAATGCCAGACACTCAAAGGATTTTTTAGGCACTTTTGGCCAATTATTAGGCCAGGCATGGATTTTGTGGACAACTGGCATTTTGATTATTTGTGCGAGCATTTGGAATTGGTCGCGTATGGGGGAATATTAAGACTTCTAATAAATATTCCGCCCCGTAATCTAAAATCAACGCTTTGCACAACTGCGTACCCTGCGTGGCGCTGGATCAAGAAGCCCGCGCATAGGATAATTGGGGCATCCTATTCCCAGGATCTTTCTATGTATTTTAACGTGCAACGGCGTAATATTTTAGAATCTGATGACTACCTCGCAGCGTTCCCGCATATTCGCCTATCGTCGGATCAAAACGTCAAATCTGAGTACTCCAACACCTTAGGCGGTATTATGAAAGCCACTTCGGTAGGGGGGTCAATTACGGGAAAAGGTGCGGATGAGTTAATTCTAGATGACTTGCAAAAACCTAAAAACGCCTTCTCATTGGCGGAACGTGTGCAAGCAACCGAATATTACGACCACACTTTGTATTCACGATTAGACGATAAAAATACCGGTTCAATTATTGCAATTATGCAACGGCTGCATATGGAAGATTTCACAAATCATTTGTTACAAAAGCAACAAGACGGGGGGGATGAGTGGACCCATATTTGCTTGCCCGCTATTTTTAGACAGCGCACTATTTTTAGTTTCCCGATTAGTAAACGTGAAGTCATTATTGAGCAAAAGCAAGAATTATCCCCAAATAGGGAAGGCAAAAAAGTTTTAAAAAATATCTATAAATCTTTGGGGGCATCTAATTTTTACGCTCAATATTTGCAATGCCCCGTATCTATTGACGGGAACATCATAAAGCGTAAATTCTGGAAATATTACACGCAATTGCCCGACAATCTGGATATGATCGTGCTGTCAATGGACTGTTCCTTCAAGAAGAACAAAGGAAGTGACCCGGTTGCATGCCAAGCGTGGGGGGTTAAAGGTTCTAAACGTTACCTCATCAAATCTATTGCAAGGAAAGCATCTTTTACTGAAACGCTTCAGATCGTGACACGTTTTGTTACCGAGTTCCCAACCTATTCTTATTTTTTAATTGAAGCAAAAGCAAATGGGGATGCCGTTCTTGATGTGTTCCAAAAAACCATTCCCAAATTAAAAGCCGTAAACCCAACCGTGTCCAAAGTTGAGCGGGTAAATATGGCCCTTCCTTACATAGAGTGTGGCGACGTGTACTTACCAGCCCTTGCAATTCGAGAGGATGAGGCCCCGGTACTTGAAAATTGGGTAGAAGACTTTATACTTAAATGCGGAAATTTTCCCGACGTTGAGCATGATGATGATATCGATGCTATGTCACAAGTTCTAATCGAAGTTGATCAACTATCCCCAAATATATTTAAGGCGTTCAAAATTGGCCAAAAAATTAACACCTACAGCGGCGAACCCGACGCCTATCGCAACTATTAGCGACGGCGCAGAAATTGCATTACTTGACTATGCAACAAGCCTAAGGGATACCCTTCAAGAGTTCGTATCCGCTCGCACTTCACTTTATATTCCATCCCTTGTTGACGGCTTCAACCTGGACGAATTTATCCGTCGTAAAGGTTTTAGGACAATCGACCAAATGCTTTTGGACGACCAAGTCTTTGCAATTTTAGACCTTAAAAAAAGCTTTATGTTGTCAACTGGTTATAAATTTGTGTATTCAAAAACTGGTGAGAATTCCGAACTATTAAGATTTGTTCAATATAATTTTGAATCTAACTATGAAAAACTATTGATGCAAGATTTTTACCAAATACTAAGCGCCCACGAGTATGGGTTTTCTTTAGCTGAAAAAGTATTTGAAAGAAAAACAACTAAAGATTTTGGAGATAAGGTTTTTTTAACGCGTCTAAAGTTTGCGCCCCCACATTCAATTGATTATTTTACGGACTCATATGGGGACCTATCCCGAATCATCCAGCGATCCGGTGGGAATTATGCGACGAATGATTTGCCGGTTTGGAAAATGTTTCGGTATACGAAGCATACCAATTTTGATAACCCCTATGGGCAATCTGAGCTATCGCGGTGCTATCGCGCATGGTTCCTAAAAGACAAAATAATTTCTTTTTGGGCAATATATTTGCAAAAGTTCGCATCGCCCTTCCCAGTCGGAAAAGTACCGGCTAATTTTACCCCTGATCGAACCAATGAACTTTTAGGGGTTCTTGAATCCATTCAGCAGGCATTCGCCGCAGTTATCCCCAATGATGTAGAAATTGACTTCTTAAAGACTGGTGGAGGCTCTAGCTCTGAATATGATTCGGCCATTGAACGCTTTAACCAAATGATCGGGCGTTCTTTGCTATTGCCTGATTTGATTGGGTTTAGTTCATCTACGCACATGGGGGGCTCTGAGGCGCTGGGAAAAATTCAATTTAAAATTTTCATCAATAACTTAGAGTATGAGCGAAAAGTATTAGAAAACTTGTTCAACAAGCAAATAATTAAGCCGCTGATCGACTATAATTATGGCCCGCAAGAAGTGTACCCAGAGCTTAGGTTTTTGCCATTTCAGGACGAGGACCTTATGAAAATGTTGGATCTGTTCTTGAAGGCGGTGGACAAAGGACTTCCTATTACTCGCGACGATTACAACGTTTTCCGAAAGAAGTTGGATTTCCCTGAATTGATGGAAGATTCTGAACTTTTAGAAATTAAAAAAGACGAGCCTAAGGAAGAGTCAAAAGGGAAGCCTGCAAAGGGCAAACAGTCAGACGACCCAGAATCTAATGAGGACGACAAAAAGGAATTCTCAAAAAAAAAATTCGATTTCGAGTTAAATAGAGAGCCTACAGTCTTTGAAGAACGAGTGGACTTTATAAAAGAATTTGAGACCCTTTCAAAAAAAGAAGACGATTCTATTAACGAGTTGTCCGCCGTTTTCCTAAAAATGCAAACCAAGTTTATTGCTACTGTCTCAAGTAGCAAGGTCATAGACAACGGAGATTTGAAGGCAGTTAATAAAATCAAACTTAATTATTTAGGCGAGGTACAATCCAAGTTGAAAGACGCAATTAAAGACGTCTATGATTTTGGTGTATCGGAAGCCAAAAAAGAAATTAAGCAATTAAAGAAGACTCAACAAAAAGAATTTGCAAGTCAATTTGATGACTTGTTTGTAGCGATGGAAGTTGCACAAACCTTGGCCGAAGAACTTATTGATGAGCAGACTTTTGCGTCCGTTGGGGCAATTAAAAATGAGCTCTTAGACAAGCTGAAGCAAACGATGATTAGTGCGATTCAGCAAGGCAAGGGCACATCTGATGTTGTTAATGATATCATTGAAATATTCAATGGGTACGTGGCAGGGGCGGCAACTTCGGCCTTGGAGTACTCGCCCTGGTTGATTGCAAATATTGTCCGAACGAATATGACCAATTTTTACAATTTAGCGCGGCTACAAGTGGCCGATGCGCCCGAGCTAGGGGGATTTGTTGAAATGTTTCAGTATTCGGCTATCATAGACAAACGAACGACTGAACGATGCCAAAAGCTTGATAAATTTATAGCAAGAAAGACCGATCCAATTTGGAAGTCAATTACCCCGCCTAATCATTATCAATGCCGATCAATGATTCGTTATATAACAACAGTGGACGTGCAAGTAGATAAGATTAAGCCATCACCATCTTTAGACTTGGAAAAACTAAAGGCGATGCCGGGCGGCAAAGGGTTTATAATTTAGAGGTGAGAAAATGATACAAAAAGAAGAGCTTGAAAATGTAACGTATGCCGATCCCGTCACACAAATAGTTGCAACTGTACGGGACTTGGAAGAATTTAATCAATCAACACTTAGGAAATGCCGAATGGATGAGTTCCGTGGTATTTCTGTTTGTGAAGGATTTTTGCAAAGCGATCCAGGGGGCAATCGGCAAACCCAATCCGTTTATTTTGATCTCTCAAATGGATGGACGATTGAAAAAGCCCAAGAGTTTTTAAAAAAGCAAGAGTACCTTTATTTTTCTAAAGAAGGCGGTACAATTGATTTTAGTCAATTAGCGTTTGGTACAATCAAGGGCATGGAAATTTTTTCCACTGGCACTTGGAACGATACCGATGTCACGGTTGAAATGTTGGACGATATTGTGTCAGCGCATAACGAGATTGGAGATAAAATCCAGCCTTTCGTTAAACTAGGGCACGATAAAAACCAAAAACTACTTCAAAATGATGGTTTCCCGGCGGCAGGATGGATTACAAATGTAAAAAGGATCGGCGATAAAATTGTAGCTGATGCGGAAGATGTCCCTAAAAAAATTGTGGATTTAGTCAAGAAAAAAGCATATAAGCGCGTAAGTGTTGAGCTATATCCCAATTTTACGGCGCAACCTGAGGAGACCGGTGGAAAAAGTAAAATTTATCCTTTTGTCTTATCAGCAGTTGCACTTTTAGGCGGCGATACTCCAGCAGTAACAAACCTCGACGATGTTTTAGCGTTGTACTCCAAAAACAGCCGAGATTCTATTGTATTTGAAAAAAAGGAAGTGAGTATACCAATGGATAATGAAGAATTAAAAGCGCAGATTGCGGCATTAACCGAACAAGTTAATAAGTTCACCGCTTCTAAAGAAAAGGAAGAAATTCTATTTTCTAAAGAAGGGGAAATTGCAAAACGTGAAGAGGAATTAGAGGCCAAAACGGCAAGATTTTCCAAATTGGAAAAAATTGTTGAGAAGCTCGACGACCCCGACAAATTGGTTGAATTCATTAATGAAGCCGATCAGAAAAAGAAAGAATTCGAAGCTTCAAGAGCTAAGGCCGATAAGATTGTAGAAGACGCACGAAAAAGTGAAATCGAAGCGTTTACTTCCAGTTTAGTAGATGGCGGAAAACTTTCCGTTTTTCAAAAAGACATGGTTGAACAATTGCTTTATTCTACACAAGTGCAACCAGTTGAATTGACTTTTTCAATTAAGCAAAGCGATATCGGGATCAAAGAAAAAATGACCTCAGAGGAAACTTTGCGAGCATTCTTAAAATCTTTGCCTGATACCCGTATTTTTGCAAAACATCTTTCCAGTGAAAAAGTTGAACATTCGCACGATGAGGCGCACCAAGTAACGCTAAAATACATGAAAGAGCATGATATTAAGGATTACGGAAAAGCTCAACTTGCAGTGAGTCGACTAAAACCTGAATTATTTAAATCGGAGGCTAAATAATGACCACTTCACCTGTCAACCGTGGCCCAGAGTTTAGGGCTACCTTTAACGTCAACGCCTCAAGCGTTTGCACCACTACCAGCTTAGATCGCCACTGCTATGTCACAGGGTCGTCTACTGTAGGTCTTTTTACTTTTTCATCAATTGGAGCCATTCCAATCGGAACAATTGTTGAATACAACGCCGCAACCAGCGCTCCGACTGTAGTTGTGAACATGTTCCAGCCTAGCCGCCGAATGATTGGTGGGGGAACTGTAACAGCTGGAAGTCGCCTTATTCCTCAAGCCGTTACTGGTTACTTAGTAGATATCGGGGCATCCGTTGCGTCTGTTCCTGTAATCGCAATTGCGATAACTGGGGCAACTGTATCGGGGCAAGTATTTGAAGGCGTTCCATTATTCGGCTTCAATCCGAACTCAATGTAACTTAGAAAATTAGGATGGGAGGTAATATATTATGATTGCAAGAACTGTACATATTGACCAGGCTTTATCGAATTTCGCATTAATGTTTATGCAAGAAGACGCTAGTTTTATTGCCAACGATGTTCTACCTAGCATCGGGAGCAATAAACGAAGCAACTTGTATTTTACTTTTGACCGGACAAACTGGATTCCTTCGGATGCACTTCGGGCACCTACCGCCGAGTCAAGCCGAGCTAAAGTCCCTAATCCGTCAACTAGTCCTTATTTCATTCAAGAGCGTGCATTGCATGATTTTGTTAGCTATGAAGAGGAAATGGAGGCAGACGCACCGTTGGCACCTCGGCAGGATACCGCTGCATTCTTGATGGAAAAATTGATGATTGGTCGGGATAAATTTGTTGCGGATTTGGTTTTCGTGACCGCTTCCGTTGCAAATTACACCTCTTTGGCTGCTGCATCCGCTTGGAGCTATACGTCAACAACTACGCCTTTGCAGGACGTGGATTTGGCTTGTAATACGGTTCTAAAAAATACTGGATTACGTGCTAACAACTTGACCACCAATCAAGAAGTCTATACCACGTTAAAACGTCACGCACAAGTACTTGACCTTATTAAGTACGTACAACGGGGTGTTGTGACTGCGGACTTGCTAGCCGCCCTTTTCGACGTGAACAAGGTGAACGTTGGACGGTCCTTGATTTCGGCAACTGGCGAAGGCATTTCTTCCATGTCCATTGGGTATATCTGGGGCAAGCATGTCCTTGCTTCCTATATCCCAACTTCGGCGGCAAGCGCGAAACGGCTGAGCTTTGGTTACCAATTCACCCTTCGCGGTGGGGACGGTGTGAGTGGCAAGCCTGAGGTCCGGATCATGGATGTACCGGAGCGGAAGTCTACTTGGGTTGAAGCGGGCATGTCATATGACGCTCGAATCACTTCAACCTTGGCCGGGTACATTATTTTCGGAGCTACTGCGTAAGATTTTAGGGAATTTGCAGGGGTATTAATTTACCCCTACATCTTAAAGGAAAAAATATGAAACATATTAAAATGGTTCGGGATTATAAAGTATCGCATCGCAGCGGATGGCTTGAAAAAGGTTTGACGTATGCGGTTGATGCTATCGAAGGAAACAAGCAAACAGCCAATAAGTTAGTAAATTCTGGATGGGCAAAAATTGCCGTGGACCTTTCTAACGTCTCCAAAAGTGTTAAGATCGATCACCGTTTGAATGGTAAAATCGATGCGGACAACGCACCTTCCCTACAAGAAATTCGACAAATGGCCAAAGAGGGTAAAATTTTAGATTTAGCCCAAACTGCTGTAAAAGTTGCACAAGATCCCGTAGGCACTTTAGTTGATATTGCGGCGGAAACAATTGAAGATGCTGTAAACCCTAAAAATGACGATTCGGACTTGTTTGATTAATGGCATACATAACGCCTGCGGATGTCTATAGCTATGCACTGTATAATTTAACATCCTCGGACGTTAATACCGCGACAGTGTCCCTTTTTATCACGGACTCTGAAGCGTTGATCAACGGAACAATTGCCGATTTATATACTGTTCCTTTCTCAAGTGGGGGGATTCCCGATATAATCAAAACGATTGATCGGGATTTCACTGCATTTTTTGTTTGCGACTATTTATATCAGCAACAAAATAGGAACTACGATTCCTATGTAGCCGAGCGATATAGACGTGCAAACGAGCTGCTAAATAGAATCAAATCGCAGGACTTGAACTTGATCGCCTCTTTATCAGCTGGAGGCACTGGGGCCATAGTGGCCAACGTCAACACTACATTAAAGGGGTCGTCAAATAGTATGCCGTTGATTGCGAATATGGATAACTTTATGAATTGGCGGACCCCTAATACTTTAGTGGACTCTATAAAATCGGCCCGACGCGCAAACGACTAGGCATGTTTATTAAAATTGATATTTCCAAACTTGAGCGGCGATACCGAGAATTAATCGCAAAAGCGGGGAACCCTCGTACTTTGATGTCGCAAGTTGCATTAACAATTTTAAATGACATGGAACAACATTTTGACCAGGAAGTAGATGCTTCAGGAAAGAAATGGGAGAAGCTACAGCCTATTGGGTACCGCTTACGTGGGATTCCGGTAGGCGATCCCGTTAAGCTATTGCAGGATACGGGAAGACTTCGCCAATTGCATTTTCAACTTTTAGACAATAAGAAGGCCCGGATAGGGACATCCGTAAATTATGGAAGACTTCATAACTTTGGCGGGCTGTCTCATTATGATAAGATAGTAAACGGGCAAAGACTTACAGGGGATCTCCGAGCATTTCCGCGCCAGTGGGCTTATCTTAGTGAGCGCGGAAAATTGAAAGTTAGCTTAACAATGAAGAATTATTTTTCAAATGTATCTTGACTATTTAGGAATTCGAAACTCATTCATAAC
>Ga0075464_10000197_pt1 | contig 25785 bp, 48 predicted proteins | sample DEB19_08_DNA_5_FD_75068 | JGI IMG/M metagenome (GOLD analysis project Ga0075464, IMG submission 75068) | Aqueous microbial communities from the Delaware River and Bay under freshwater to marine salinity gradient to study organic matter... | ecosystem: Environmental > Aquatic > Marine > Coastal ...
AAAAAATAATTATGGCACAGCAATTTATAGATTTTGGAAATAGTACTCCTAATAATGGAGATACAATATTTGATGCTTTTTCAAAAGTAAATTCAAATGTAACAGATTTACAAACAGCAATAATAACTTCCTCTGATTCAGTTTTTAATGAGGTTAAAGTAGGTAAAGGAGCAGGAAATATATTGACTAATACTATAGTCGGTAGAAGCGCATTAGCTTTAAATACAACTGGCTTACGAATTGTATCATTAGGAAATCAATCATTACCTGTTAATACTACAGGAAGTTATAACACTGTTATTGGAGATAGTTCAGCATTTAATAATACTACAGGTTCATATATTACAGCAATAGGGCAAGGTGCTTTGTCTAATAATACTATTTTTAATAATATTATCGGATTAGGGTTCAATAGCCAAGCAACAGCTTCAAATCAAATTAACTTAGGAGATGCCGCAATAACTTCTTTACGTTGCAATGTGCAAGTAATAACATCATTATCAGATGAAAGAGATAAGAAAGATATTTTAGAAATTAGCGAGGGTTTAGATTTTATTTCTAAATTAAAACCAGTGACTTTTACTTGGAATCAAAGAGATGGAAATAGAGTTGATGTAAAATCTGCTGGTTTCATTGCGCAAGATTTATTAAAACTTCAAAATGATTCATTGATAGGAGAAAATTTAGATTTAGTTTCTGAAAATGACCCTAATCAATTAGAAGCAAGATATGCAAATCTTATGCCAGTAATGATAAAAGCAATACAAGAATTAAATGAACTATTAAAATCAAAATAATGGTAGAATTTCCAAACATAGAACATTATAAAGGAGATACGTTTAGAGCAATTCCAATGCAAATTAAATTTAATGGTATTGCAATAGATATTACTAACTATATAATTACAATGCAATTAAAAAAAGAAATTGGAGGAGTTCCTTATTTAACTCTATCTTCAATAGCTAACGCAGGTATAACTATAGTTAATGGTATTATAGGTATATTTGAGATTAATGAACAAATTATAGATATAAAATCAGGAACTTACATATACGATATTGAGTTTAATGATAATAATATAATAGATACATATATAAGAGGGAGTTTTAATATAATAGGAGATGTAACAAATGGATAATATAATTGATATAAATATACCGCAATCTATGAAATCAGTATCATTTGATGTGCAACCTAATTATACGGTTGTAAATGTAAATAAAGTATATGGTAATATACAAAGCGGTAATCTTCAAGACGTTACTGATTTAGGTTATACAACTGATAATCCAATTATGGCTAATGCCTTTATAAAATCTGGAGGATTATCTTCGGAATATTTAATGGCAAATGGCGAAAGTTCATTAGGAATAACTAAGACTTCTCAATTAATAAATGATGGAGATAATGGCATTAGTCATTTTATATCACTAGAAGATTTACCTGCTAACTTAATTTTATATCCTACTAATGTACCAAGTGGTATAGCAGGTTATTCTAAATTAGTAAACAATATAAATGACCCAAGTTATAATACATTAGCTGTAGCTATTCCAACAGGAACAATAGTATCTACTAATCAATTTATAGCAGGGTTAATAACCTCAGCAGGAGTATTAGTAGGAAATCCCGGTCAATTTAATATTACTACAATTGGTAATATAATGAAAACTTCAGGTAATGGAGATGCGGAGTTTTATTTTGAAATATGGAAAAGAACGAATGCTGGAACTGAAATATTAATAGCTACATCAGGAGCGACATTACCTGTAGTTAATAGCGGATATGCAGAATTTAGCGCAAGTGCTTTATGGAATGATGGTACTTGGTTATCTACTGATTACGTAGTAATGAAATTTTATGGCAGTCATATTCACGGAGGAAGTAATCCAAGCTATAACTTTCAATTTGGGGGTTCTACTCCTGTTAGGACATTAGTACCTGTTCCGTTTACAGTTATTCCAAATATAAGTATAACTAACTTATTAGATTCAAACTATGCGATTTTAACAAATGATAAAATAATTGTTACTAGTATTGCTTTAACATTACCTAGAGTAGTTACTTTGCCTTTAGCAAATTCTGTAAATTCAGGTTACGAATTAATAATAGCTGATTTCATAGGAACAGTTACTAGTACAAATACATTGACTATTTCTAAATTAGGTTCTGATACTATTAACGGAATTAATACAGTAGTTATTGGAGCAAGTTATGGTATGAGAAGGTTAATTTCAGATGGTATTAGCAAATGGTCATATGATGGCGGAGTTATGCGGATTTCTGATTATAATTTTAAAACTAACCAACCTATAACAGCTAATATTAATGGAAAATTAACAAGTACTACAACCGATTTAGTAAATAGAAAATATGGTTATACGTTAAGCGATGATTTTGTAACTTTATTGTCTAATAGCATATGGTCTAGGTCTACTATATTATCTGGTACTGGCGCATCTCAACCTTTATTATTAGATGAAAATCACATTGGTGTTTTTTCTTTTGGCTCTTCAGTTACTACTAATAGTGGATATTATATTATCAATTATGGAAGTGCAACAACTGCTAATTTATCTAAATTAATTCCAAATTTGCAAACCGATTTGATTTTTAAATTACCAGTAACGGTAAATTCATTAACTACAATTAGATTTGGATTTACAATAGGTTCTATAACTTCTACCGATGCTGTTTCTGGTGCTTATTTTGAAATAAACGGAAATTCATTAGTTGGTAAAACAGCAAGTGCTTCTGTTAGAAGTAGTACGAGTGTTACAACATTAACCGCTGATGTTTGGTATCATCTAAGAGTTACGGTAGTTTCAACTTCATTAATAAAATACGACGTGTATCTTATGGATGGAACGTTATTCAGTACCCAAACTTTAAGCACAAACATTCCAACGGTTGCGTTAAATAGCATATTAATAGCCACTTGTTCAGATGTAGTAGTATCACAATTAGCTATCGTAGACTATATAGGAATTACATTTCCACCAATGATTCGTGGAGCATTAAATTAAAAAATTATGATAAAATACAGAATGATTTTAGAAGATGGAAGTTGGATTGAAACTATTGATTTAGCTGAAGCAGAATTACAAGGAAATTATATAATTATTAACGAAGAATAAAATGAGTTTACTGACAAAAGCATCTCTAATATTAACTCCAAATGCCTATAAAGCAAATAAGTTATACTCAATTGTACCTTCAAGTGGATTAGGAGATATGACAATTACTAGGTCATCGCCTTATGCTACTAGAACAAATAGTTATGGAGTTATAGAAAATATAGGAGCGAATATACCAAGGTTAAATTATGATAGTATTGGAGGAAATCCATATATTTTAATTGAACCTCAGAGAACTAATTTATTATTAAATAGTGCTACTTTAGCAACGCAATCAGTAACTACAACTGCTACTTCTTATGTTATTTCATTTTATGGAACAGGCACAGTTGCATTAAGCGGAGCTTATGTTGGAACATTAGTAGGTATAGGAACTTCAACAAGAGTTACATTGATATTTACATCAACCGCATCGCCTTTGGCACTAACAGTTAGTGGAAGTTGTACTAATGCACAATTAGAAGCAGGAACCTTTTCAACATCTTATATTCCAACTACTTCTTCAGCAATAACAAGAAATGCAGATATAATAAGTAAAAGTGGAGCTACTAGTCTTATTGGACAAACAGAAGGAGTTTTATATTGTGATTTTATATATAATCATACTCCAAATAACTATCCATCAATTGTTTTATTGGGAACTGCTACTGATAGTATTTATATTTCTGTAGGTATAACAGGATTTTATTATATTGGAGTTAAAAAAGCAAGTGTAAGTCAATTAAATTTTAATAGTTATCCTTTACCCACAATAGGAACAAGAAATAAAGTAGCTATATCTTATAAAGATAGTAATATAAAAGTTTACATTAATGGAGTTTTAAGATTTACTCAGCTATCAGGAACAATACCAACTTGTGATGTAATTAATTTAAGAGATTTAACTTGGGGTGGAGAATATCCTTTAAATTCAGTTCAATTATATAAAACTCAATTAACAGATGCAGAATGCATAACACTAACAACTTTATAATAAATATTTAGTATATTTGTAAAAAAAATATTATGGAAAAAGAACAAGCATTAGAAGTATTATTGAAAGTAGCTGAATTTGCTCAATCAAAAGGAATTTTATCTTTAAAAGATGCGATAATTGTAGCTCAAGCAGTAGAAGTATTAAATATAATAAAAGAATAAAATGAAAACGTTATCAGCACTTACAATAGCTATTACATTATTTTTAATGCCAATATCAGGATTACTTTTTACTATGATAGCTTTTGTAGTTCTTGATACGTTTATTGGAATTTATGTTTCTGTCAAGCTAAATGGATGGGAAAGTTTTAAATCCACAAAATTCTTCAATTTAGTCGTTAAATCGTTCTTCTATTTAGCGTCTATTATTATGGCTTATTTTCTTGATAAATATATGTTAGACGGCTCTTTTATGGGTATTAAATTATTATTATCCAAGGCTATGACCGCAGTATGGATTTTTAATGAAGTTAATTCTTGTGATGAAAATTCAATGAAATTAGGAAATAAAAGTATTTGGGTATTATCGAGAGATTTAATAACCAAATTAAAAACATTAAAAAAAGATTTAAACGAACTAAAGGACTAATGAAATTAGATATAAACGGAATTAATTTAATAGCAGAATTAGAAGGACTTAAATTAAAGGCATATAAGGATTTAGGTGGTATTTGGACTATCGGTTTTGGAAATACATTTTATGCTGATGGTTCAAAAGTAAAAGAAGGAGATGTAGTTACAAAAGAACAAGCTTACTATTTATTTCACTTAATAGCTACAAAGTTTGAAAAAACAATTAACGATAATGTTAAAAAACCATTAACTCAAAACCAATTTAACTCTTTATTTTGTTTTTGCTATAACTTAGGTCAAACTGCATTTATAAATTCCACTCTTTTAAAATTAGTTAATATAAATCCAACTGATGCTAATATAGCTAAAGAGTTTTTAAAGTGGAATAAAATAGCAAGAGTAGAGTCTAAGGGATTAACTAATAGAAGGATTAAAGAATCTGCATTATATTATACTAAAATATTATTTGTTTTATTCTTATTAACATCTTGTGGTACTCGTAAGGTTCAAAAATCTGATACAACAGAAGATATTAAAGCAGAAGTAAACGTAAAGGTTGAAAATAATATTAAAAAGTCAAGTGATAGCTTTACGGAAGTAGTAGATAATTCTGAAATTATAACAATTGAAGCAATTGATACTATTAATCCACTCATAATAGGTGGTGTAACATACAAAAACGCACGTTTAAGCTACGTTAAAAATAAAATAAGAACTAATACTACATCTAAAGAAACAGTTGTAGATAAAGGCTATACGAAGGTTAAGGAACAAATTAAAGTAAATAAGGAACAGATTAAAGTAAATAAGGAACGTACTACTAATCCATTATTGTATTTGATATTTCCATTAGTTATAGGTATTATGCTTATATTTGGTAAAAAATTCTTATAATATGAAAAAAAATTCAAATAGAAGATATAGATTAGATAATTCTACAGCCAAAAAGATTGGTGCTACTCTAAATAAGAGTAATCGCTATATGATTAGTGCTTCTCAAGAGAAGAAACTTATCAATATAAAAAAAAAATAATGAAAAAAAACGACGAAAGAAGGTATCGATTTAGTTTTCAAATTGCAAATAAAGTAGGAGTAGTCATAAATAAAAGTGGTAGGTATCGACTTACTAGAGAACAAGAAAATAAATACTTCGATATTGTTCAAAACCAAGAGCATATTAAAAGGCTTTTCTTCGATATTGAAACTTCACCAAATATTGTTTACTCTTGGAGAACTGGTTGGAATCTTACTATTCATCCTGAGAGTATAATAGAAGAACGTAAAATTATCTGCATATCATATAAGTGGGAACACGAAGATAAAATCCACAGGCTTACTTGGGATAAAAATATGTGTGATAAGAAAATGTTACAAGAATTTATATCGGTGGCTAATAAGGCTGATGAAATGATTGCTCATAATGGCGACAGATTTGATATTAAGTGGATTAGAACACGATGTATCTATCATAGAGTACAAATGTTCCCTGCTTATAAAACTCTTGATACATTAAAGAAAGCCAAGTTCGGATTTTTATTCAATTCCAATAAATTGGATTATATCGCTCAATATTTAGGAGTTGGAGCAAAAGTTAAGCATAGTGGATTTGATATGTGGAAAGAGGTTATGAAAGGTAATCCTGATGCATTAGAAGAAATGGGTGTTTATTGTGATGGAGATATAGTTGTATTAGAGGATGTTTATTTGACAATGCAGAACTACATTAAACCAAATACTCACGCAGGAGTTATAAACGGAAATCTAAAATATTCTTGTTCTGTTTGCTCAAGCGAAAATACCAAATTACTTAAAAATAATGTTACTGAATTGGGAACTATCAAAAGACTAATGGAATGTCAAGATTGTAACCACGTTCACGAAATTAGTAATTCAGCTTATAAACTTCATTTAGAAATGAAAGATAAGTATTAGTTGCCTCGGTAGGATAGTAAAAAAATTAGTTGCCTCGTTGGGTGTAAAAAGAATAAAACCCCACTAACATTTATGTCAGTGGGGTTTCTTTTTTAATGAAGTTGTAGGGGTAAAAAACCACACTCATAAGTACTCATTCCCTATTCTGCCCGATAGGACTTAGCGTTCGTGAGAAGCCAAATTTCTCCAACACCTGTTACTATACATATTTGACATCAAGTAACCGTTGATGTTGTAGAAGGACTCGAACCTTCATCTACGCTTTACCGAGCGTATGCTACCATTACACCACACAACAAACTTTATATGGCAGTTCAGTTATCTGCTACGTTTACTGACTTTTAAGCTACCTGTGCAGAAATCGCACCATATTTTTATTTATAATCTTATTCTTATTTCATCTATAACTCTTTGCAAGGAATCTAATCCTTTTTCATTCTTAATCCAAATAACTGTATTATCATAGATGTTATCAAAATCTTCAACATCACTTCCAAAATCCTTGTTATCTACTCTACCAATATGAAGTCCTTGTGTTTTGGTATTAGAACACTCTATTGCTCCAAATGTAATTTCTCCTAATCCACAGATATATTGTTTATCTACTTTCATTACTGTTTGCTTAGCCATTCTTCTCTTAGTTTTTTAATTAATAATTTTGCTTCTTTTTCCAATTCTAATGGTATGCGCACCTGAATTACTTTGAAATCATAATCCAATGGCTTACGACCTGCTCCAACTCTGTTTCCTCCTTTATTCATTTTCTATTAATTTATAAATATATTCTAATAATTCTATTTCTCTTAGTTGACTTTCAATTAAGTATTTAGCTCTTTCGCTATCGACTTTCCAAAACTGATTAACGTCTAAATCTTGCTCTGCTACTTTAATCATAGCTCCTATTTTATTTAATGCTCTTTCCTTCATAATCTTCTTTATAATCTGTCCATACATTTACTTCAAATCCAATATCTCTCAACTGCTTTATCCTTATCTTTTGTAATTCACTTAAAACTCCTTTTGGTTGTTTAACTTCTATAAATTGGCAAATTCCATCTTTTAATGCTATTAAATCAGGTATTCCATTCATTGATGTTTTAATCAATTTAATTACAGTCCAACCATCCTTTTCGAGATTAAACTTAATTTTAGTTTGAATTGCGCTTTCTAACATTTCAATTCAGCTATTTGTCTTTCAAGTTCTGGTTTTTGATTCTCAAGTGCTATTGTCTTTTCAGAATTATCAGTTTTAAATCTAATTCTTGAAGTTCCGTTTCCTAAAGTAACCCATTTTTCTGAACCTGTATGATAAAATTCTAATTCATCTGAACTCCATTCTTTAGGAATATTACTTTCTAATATCTCAGAATAAGTTTGGAATTCACTAGAATAAAGTCTAACCACAATTCCATTATGATTAATGATATAAATAGTTCCACTATCTGATTTCCACATAGTATCTAAATTTACTTTTGATAAATCTACAATATATCCATATGAATCTTGTACTATTAATGCATCTTTAAAATACTCTTTTACTTGTTCTATTTTCATAATTTCTATTTGTTTGTTTGACAAATGTACAACTCTATTTCTATTTCCGCACTATCTTTTTCAACTATTTTTATAAATTTATCAAAATAATCAAATTCAAACTCTATAAAACCTCCTGACAGCACTTTAAAGCTATAAATCCAATGACTTTTTTCTGAATTAGAGGCTTTATCCCACATTGGTTTTCCAACTTTACTAATACCACTCCAACGAATTTCTTTACCTAATGGTGTTTTCTGTACACTGAAATCTAGCCAATATTTACTTTTCTGAACTTGTATATATCCTTTATCCATCTCTTCTAAAATTTGATAATGTATAATTCTTTTTATCCATTACTGATTTATAAATATTATCTTCAATGCCTCCTTTTGCAAATATCCAATAAATATCATTGGTTTGTCTTTCCATTGTAGTAAGCCTATCTCTTGATTGCCAATAACTTGTAGCTGAAAAATCAATGTTATAATAAACTAAATACTTAGCCTTTTTTAAACTTATACCTTCACGACCTGATACAATTTGTAAAGCTATACATTTATAAGTTGAATTAAATTCATCTAAATCCTCTGTTAGAATATCTCCATAAACAGATTTTAAAGCGTTTAATTCTTCTTTAAATTTGTAGAATATCGCTATTTTATCGCTATTAAACTTTTCTTTAATAAATTCTGCCTTGGAATAATCAATTACTTTGGAAGTTCCATCCTCAAATTTGCAAGTTCCTGATGATAATTGATGAACCTTTTGCATTAACTTAACTCCAGTATCTCCTAATATTAATCCACCTTTTCCATCAACTACTTTGTCACGCTTTAGTCTTTTTATGATTTCATAAGTTATAGATTGCATATCACAATATAAAATATGTTCGTTTACAGTAGATGTAAATCCTGCTTCCGCTTGAGTAAAAGTAAGGATATAAGGCTTAACCTTTTCCATTATTTTTGATTCAATTCCATCTTTATAGACTTTTACTCTTGCGTACCCTAGATTTTGTTCTGTTACATTAACATAGTCATTTGCCCATCTATAAAAAGTAGCATATTCCTTAAATGGAGTGCTATTTGAAACCTGTAACTGATGATACCATTGAGAGAACGATTCAGGAGTTGGTGTTCCTGATAAAAATATCATTGGAACTTTGCAAAACCTTTTTCGTATATCCTTTTGGTATTTACTTGATTTTGGAAATGCTGATAATCCGTGAGCCTCATCTAATATAATTATATCAAAGTCATTCTCTTCAATCGTGTGTAAAGATTCTTTATTTATAATAGTTATATCATATAAATATCCAACATTATCATAATCAGATTTTATTGAAGTAAATGCCTTAATCTTTGTAATAAATAGAACATTTTTAGCTCCATAATTATAAGCAGTTTCAAGAGCGGTAATAGTTTTTCCACAGCGGACTTGCATCGATAAATAAACAAAACCTTTTTCTCTTAATATAACAAGTGCTTCTTTAGCTATTCTTTCTTGATAATCTCTAATTTTAAACATAGTATCTGTTTTTTAATACATTATAAATAGTAGATATATCAACATTATATTTAATTGACATTTCTTTTATATTTCCTTTTCTTCCTAATATTGCATTTAATCTAATAAACTCAACTTGATTATTATTTAATTTTCTAATTGGATTTATTTTACCTAAAACATTATAAGAATGTATTTCGTTTTCTGAATGACTACACCACTCTAAATTAGATAAATTATTATTCAATCCATTTCCATCAATATGATTTACACAAAGTTTTTGTTTAGGATTCTCTATAAAATAAATTGCAACTAATCTATGAATTAAAAATCTTTCTTGAATATTGTCTTTACTTAAAGTAACTCTCAAATATCCTTTAACGCTTTCTTTTTTTAATACTCTAATTTTTGAGTAATTATTACTTCTTACGTTTCCGTAATTAGATACTTCATAATTTTCAAAATTGTAAATTGTTTTCCATTCTTCCATAATAAGCAAAAACCTGCACATCAAAAGGTCGTAGTCTTTATCAATGCAGGAATTTAATAAAATTTTTAGTTGTAGCTACGACTCTACTGATACAAATATACAAAAAAATAATTAAACTTCCATCGATAGATAAACAAATCCACATTCTTTTAGGATTTTAGTAGCTTTTTTAGCTATTTCGTCTTGATAAGGTCTTAATGTTAACATACTTTATTTTATTAAGTTTTGCGCCATCTCTGTTAAATAGTGAATCCCTTCATTACCGTTCTGACCAATAGCCTTCATTCGTTCGTCAGATTTTTCTTCATCATAAACATCTTTTACAAATTGACCGTTTTCCATTTTGCCTGTTCTCTTTGAGATTACATTGTAAGCAGATTCAAGACAAGATTCTAAACTTAAACCTTGCATTTCTGCTTGGATTATGATAGTTACTAAAATATCTCCTAAAGCATCTTCTATTTCATCTCTATCATTGTTCTCAATAGCTAATTCAAGTTCATTGACCTCTTCTATTGTTTTTAAACATTGTGCTGTTGGTGTCCCATTCTGTAGAATACCTTTTTTCCTACCCCATTCAATAACTAATCCCTCTAATTCTTGATAATTTTTCATTTTATTTGTTTTTTAACTTCTTGGTAATAAATATAATCTTCGTACTCTAAGTTTTTTATACTTAATATCTCATCAACTGCTATTAACGCTGCTTTTTTAGACTGATATTTATCATAGTTAGTTATACTATTGTATTTACTAACTAATTCTTTTGCTTTTTCTTTTGGTGTCATAATCCTTTTTCTTTTTTATAGATTTCTAATAATTGTTTAATTGTTAATTCTCCCATATCTTGATAAGTCAATGAATCTAAATATTCTCCAAATCTGATAGCAAATTCATTTCTTTCATTTAGTAATTGAGTTTCACACTCTTTTACATTAATTTTTCCTATATCGAATAAATGCAATATTTTTCTCATTGTATTAGCTCGTCTATGTTAATATTATACTTTTCAAGTATTTCTCCTATTGTTTCTGACATCTTTTCTATTCCGACAAAAATTCCTTCAGATTGAAGTGACATATTACTTTCTTCTTCTCTTTCTAATTTTTTTCGTAATTGTAAAATATCAAATAATGCACAAGCCATAGCTAATGATTTATTTACCCTTTCAAACTCTAATGTATCATCTGGATTAGATAGGTCGAATATTAATTTTGCTTTCATCTTATTGTTATTTTTTTATGTGTTATTAAAATTTCATTTACTACTTTTAAAGTATCTCTTATGGCTTCTTTTATAAGCTCCTCTTGGTCTTTATCAGTATTTTGCCAACCGTAATTAGCTTCTAATTCTTTAAATACTTTTGTTACTGTTATTTTCATAATCCATCTATTTCAAAATCAATACCATTTAATAAATATGTTCCTCCCAACGGTTCTTTAACGATAACTTTAAGACTAAAATCTAAATTATTTTCACGAATATCTTTAAAATCTTTTATCTCACTATCTTTTCCATAATAATCTCTTATTATTAATAGGGCATTTTCTCTATCAGAAGCTACCCCTATTACCATTCTTTCTTTATCCGAGTAATCATATTCTATGATTACAATTACCATTTTATTTTTCATAATTCAAATGTATTACTTTTACTTTGATTAAACTAATATATCTCTTCATTTAATTTTTTATAATATGCTTCTGATGCATCAAAGTCATTCTCAAAATACCCTATATGAATTGTTTTACCATTTATAGTTATTCTACTTCTCCATTTTTTCATTGTATTGTGCCAACAGACACCTACATAATTAGAAGTTGACTTTATATGTTTTTTATTTGTATTTTCTCTAGTGGTTACTATCTCTAAATTATTTACATTATTATTAGTTTTATCAAAATCAATATGATTAATAACAAGTTTATGCCCACATATTTTGTGATTTAAAAATGATTCAGCTACTAACTGATGGACTTGAATAGTTTTTATCTTTTTATCCTTATATATATTTATTTTACAATACCCATTAAGACTTATACTTTGTTTTAATATTAATTCTTTATTATTTTTAATATTCCCTAAATTTGATATTTTATATAATCCTTCATATCCTTTAATATCTTTATATACTTCTTCCATAATTTCTAATATATTTGTTCTTCTTCTATTTTATTACCATCTTCAATCATAAACCAATAACATCCGTTACTTTTATCAGATGAATATTTGAAGTTTTTATAGTTAGCGTACTTCTGCATCCAGATCTGGAATCGCTTGCTTGATAAATTGTAGTTTTTCCAATCAGGATATTCTCGTTTGAAATTATCAAGATAAACTGTTTTATCTAATCTTACATTCATAGGAACATTTTCATTATCAGTTACGTATTCATTGAAAGCAGAATCAGTTTCAGCAATAAACTTACGCTCTTTAATATTCTTAGCATTTTGTGCTATAAGACCAAACTTTAAATAAACCTGTAAACAATAAACCATATAATTATCAAACCTAGAAAACTCAGCTAAATCCCAATCATCAAATAACTGGTGTCCAAATTCATCTATTGGATTCAAATGCTTACCGTAGTACTGAGCTATCTCAACTTCCCATCTACGTCTATCATGTGAGTTTCCTTCTCCTTTAATTGCATAATTAGTTGATATAACCATCTTTGGAGAATCTTCTACACTTAATTTAATAGCATCTTTATTCTTACGCTCCAATGTCATTCCTTCAGTAACTAAACTAAATTTATGCTCAAAGTTGAAATTCTTTACAACATCATCAAATACTAATACCTGAGTTTCTGCACTTAAAGTTTGGTATGCAAATGATTTTTTATCATCAAATGTTTTACCATCCAATATAGATACGTTTCTAATTTTACAAATTCCCTGTACAAATAAACCTTTACCTGTCCCTCCTTCAGGATTGTCACTAATAACCTCATCATTAAGAATTACTGCTTTATTATTAGTTTTGTTCTTATAAGATGATAGCAAATATCCAACTACAGATTCTAATGGAAGTGGTTCATTACTTGCTATATTAGATATAAATTTCTGATATTCATTAGTATGCTCCTCTAAAACTATAAAATCTCTATTTATTATCTGCTTTTCCCAAATATATCCTTTTATGTCAATATATTGAATAAGTTGAGCATAATCTTTAGTTACTTCAAGTATTCCATTATTATAAGCTATATAAGAACAATCTTTAGTATCCTTTAGCATTAAAAACTCAACAGTTTCAAGCATCAATAGGTATTGTTCGCTAAACATATTATTGTTTTTAGAACAGTAAATCCACACTTCAATCTCTTCTCTTTTCATTAAATAACTTAATACAAAGTCTTTAATCTTTTCAATTGAAGTTTCTACAACCTTATTTTGTTTTACGTGAACCAATGTTGGTACTTGAGCATCGTGAGGAAAGTACTTCTTAAACCCATTTTTCTCAAGAAACATTTTATATTTAAGTGAGTTTACTTCAACCTTTCCTTTATCATTAATCCACCAAAATACAGCATCTTCATCATCTTGCTTTGTTTTATCATAAACTTCCTCGGAAATACCAAATTCCTGCATTACTGCCTTCTTGCCATTCTTTAAACTTGACTTAATTCTATCAATTTTAACATAATCCTCAAAGAACTTAGAATCGAATTGTCGTTTGGCATAAGCAGACTTAACTGTAGTTCTTGTTTCCTGCTCAGAGAAATCTCCTATTACAATATTATTAAAGATATATCCTTCAGCAGTATAAGCTGAAATTCCATATTCACAAAATGCTCCTGCTATATCAAAGATAAATGCATTTCGTTCTCCATCATTAAAACCTCTCTTCCAATTGAAAGCCATAATCTTATCAATAATCTTGCCTTCATCAGTAAGTGGAAGCATTGGAACTTTTTCAGATAACTTATAACCTTCATCGAATAATTCAGTATCGAATAATTCTGCATCATAATTTGTGTAAATATTCTCATCATAAGATTCAAAACAAACTCTATCCACGTTACAGTTGGCAATATCAAAATATTCACTTGGGAATTTCTTAGAGAAAGCTTTAAAGTATTTTGGATGTGATTCTTTTGTAGCTACAGGAATCCTAACAACTCCTTTTATACCATTGCCACTTGGAGATATGAATAGTAAACAAAAATGTTTATTCTGCTTCAATTCTTCCAAATGTATGTTAATTGATTCATTATCGGGGTATTTGTCGTAATCTACAACCATTAGTCCTGAATGTGCTACTAAAGAATTGGAATTTCTCTCTGTAAATTCTCCTGCAAATAAGATACAAGGAAGTGTGTTTTTCTTACTCTTATCCCCACTTCTTATTTGTTCGATAGTAGTCTTTGATTTACCACTTTTAATACGCTCTACAACATCTTCTATTGACATTGGATATGGAATATCTTTTGACTTAAATAAGTCCTTAAAAACGCTTATTTTAATGTTTTTCATAATTATATATTTTTAAATATGTGAGCTACTATATCTACTGTCCAAGAATTTCCTAAAGCCTTATATCTTTGTGTATTACTTACTCCCTCTGTATAATTATCAGGAAACGTTTGAAGTCTTTCACATTCTAACGGAATTAACTTTCTTGCAAACTCTCTTTCATAATCGAATACTTTTGCTTGATGATTCCCTCCAGTAATTGTGGTAAGACAAGGACTTTTTCCAAACTCATCATATACTCGTTTAATATTATCATTTCCATTCATATTTAATACGGCTATCTTTTGACATTTGTCATATCTAATAACTCCATAAGGAACTCCTTTATACATATTAGCAGTAAGACAAGCAGACTTTCCATTTATTAAGTTTCTATGGTATTCCCATCTTTGTTTACCGTTTCTTAATCTGCTCATATAATCTATAGCTTCATAGCTTAAATAATACTTATCTTCTACAGTTTCTTCCAAAATATCTGATAATACCAACTTCTTATCTGTTGGTTGTTCTATCCCTTCTATGTTAGTCCAATAATACCTAACTCTATTTTGAGCTGAAAGAAGTGAACTATTTATAATAATAGGAGTTACTCCAACATAATCTGATATTACATCTTGATACTCTTGTTTCATTCTAACATTTTCCAATAGAAATTTAACATTAGGATTTAACATTTTAATATGATTTAAAATATCAGAAAACTCAAAGAATAATTTACTTCTCTCATCGTCAAAGTTTAATTGCTTTCCTGCGATACTAAATCCTTGACAAGGACTTCCTCCAATTACCAAATCAATAGTAGTTAAATCTATATCCCACTCTTTCCAATTTACTATACTACCCATTTGGATTGTATTAGGATAGTTTTTAGTTGTAACCTGAATAGCATATTTATCTATTTCACTTGCGTAGTAGTTATCTACTTTAATTCCTGCTTTTTCTAAAGCAACTTGACCTGCCGATATACCATCGAATAAACTTAATACATTCATAATTAATTAAATTAAAAAAACCTCAAGAGAAAAGGCATCCACTCCAAATCTCTCAAGGCTCTTGTTGGTTATAAAACCAATATGCTTTTTTATAGGTGGATGTTCTACCTGACAAAAGTAATACTTTTATTTTAATATACTACTATAATATATAATAAATAAATAAAAAATAATTCTTGTAAGAATTTGGAGTGCCTAAAGTGCTTAAATAATTTTATTTTTTCAACTTTTTTTTCATTTTATGCTTTTGTGTTTTGGGGGTGTCTAAAAATCAACAACATTTAGGCACTTTAGGCACTCTAAATTCCTACAAGAAAAATGTTAAAAGACTAAAATATGTATAATCCTACAAGTTCGCATGTATAATCGGATTTATAATAGCTACTACAAATACATATGGATATAAATATCCATAAATAGAAAAAACCCCTAACTAAATTAATAGAAAGGGGTTTGTCCAACAAAAAAGAAATGATATACAAAACAATCTAATAAGCCAACTCTTCTTCAGGCTCTATTTCTTCTTCGGCTTCAGCAACAACTACATCAGGTTTAACTAAATAAGCGTTTAAATAAGCCTCTAATTCATTATAAGCCACATCTGCTAAACTTCCTTCTTCATCAGTTAATACTTCTCCTAACACAGCGTTTGGAGTTGAATAAGTAACTGAACCTTTTTTACCTGCAATAGCTTTGTCAATAACTGACCATTGATTAGCTAATTTATTTCTATTAGCCTTAGTAAATTCTCCCCAAGCTTGAACAGCACTACCTTTCAATTGGATATTAGCTAAATCTCCATTCTCTAACATAATATAAACAGACTTGATATAATGACCTCCTGCCATTTTTACAACATCTTTAATAGCTGAATATAATCCTTTTGCAATTGGATTACCTTTGAATGGCTTAACATTCAATTCCTGAGTAGATAAGAACTTAACTTCATTAGAATAAATTCCACTTGCGTTTGAATCGCTCCAACCTTTAATCGTACTTAACTCTTCTAATACTACAAACTTCAATGGAAGTTGTACATTTACATTTACTGCTTTTTCCTTATCGTAATAAGAAAAACATTTATCTTTTGATTTCCATTCAAGAAATCTTGTACTTGGATTTTTTAATCCGCTTGCGAAAACCTTAGTTCTATTTGAACTCATAATATTGTAATTTAATTGGACTTGAAATTAAGATGCTCAAGACGTACATCGATTATTAATATTTGGTAAATGTAATACTTATTTATTTATTATGCAAATTTAAGTGCAATTATTTTACGATAAACATTTACGACTGATTCCTTGTTAACTCCTCTTTTGTAGTAGAAATCCATAATTCTATTTATTCTTTGTTTCGGACTTAATTGTTTTTTCATATACGTATATAAATTTTTGCTTTCCTTTTATTATTCCATTGCAAGAATTATAGATAGAAAAGATGCTTACATTACAGAATTTTGCAGCTGACTTAACTGAAACATATTTTTTACCAGTAATTGTATTTTTTATCTTTCTATCAATATCAAAATATTCACTTCTCTTTTTCTTGTTAGTTCTGATTCTTTCCAACTCATCAAAATCCTTCTCTGTCCACTTAGGTCTTGGCAAATCCCAAAGTTTTGAAGTTTTATTTCCTGCTTCAAATAGAATCTTGCTTATTTCTGAATTTCTCATACTGATTTTACGTATTTCCCGTTAGAATCCAATAGAAGTCTTACATCAAACTTAACATCATAATCCGAAACAACCTTATTAAGAATTATATTAACATCAGTATATCCTTGGAGATACATCATTAATTGATTCTTTGTTAATTCTGGTTTATGTTTATTGAAATCAAACTTATCTCTATAATAAATATAAATTAATTCAATAGGACTTGATTCTTTAAATTTGATGTATTCTTCTCTTGTCATCTTACAAAGGTACTATAATTTAACAGTTATTTTACCAGTAGTGCAACTAAGCTTATGGATACCATTAAATTGACCGCAATATCTACACTTCATTTCCCAAAGCTCATCACAATTTCCTTCTGCATCCATTGGAACTTTAGCAAACCAAGACTGTCTATGTGAACTTGTTATTGCACTATATCTGTAACAAAACTCTTTTTGTTTACAGCCTACACCTGTGCATTTACTTATATCTGCCATTTTAATCTAATTTATTTGCTATCCATTCAAAAATAGCTATTAATAAATATCCAACTCCAATTCCTTCTAACGCTCCTTTTAATACTAATTTAAGAATTTCCATTTTATAAGTTTTTTAATTGGTTTTGCAAATCTAAAATTTTACTTTCTAATTCTTGCTTTTTTATTAGATTAGCGGGTTTAATTCTTAGTTCAATATTTGGATTCACCAAATCTTTCCATTCATCAGAATCTTTATTTAAATACTGTAATTCACTTCCTTTAAATATCCTTTCAGTTTCGATTCCACAAGCATTTAAGAATATTTCTTCATTCCAAGTTTCATGTATATTTTCAGTCCAAATTGATACATAATATTTATCTAAATTTGTTATAATACCTATTTTGTATCCATTTGTTAAATAATTTGATTCATTAAAATCAGTTATACTTGTAATTTCAATTCTTACTAATTTATCCTTAACCGTATCAAATTGTTCTTGAGTGCATTTCATTGCTATTGCTTTTTTCATTATTTCTTTAGATTTTTAGTTATTTTTTCAATATATGCTTCTTTTATACTTATTGCTTCTTTAAGTCTTTCCTTAATTAAGTCAATCATAACTTCATCACGTTCAACAACTATAAGATGATAAAATTCTTCTCCCATAATAATACAGTAATTAAAGAAATATGCTCTTACTGAATTACTACACATCATCTGCATCTGCATCTGAGCTATATATTCCTTATCAATATTTTCATCAGCCACAATCTTAAAGAACTTAGTTGCTCTTGGACACTTAATCTCAAGAATTGCATCTTTTCCAACTACTCCATCAGGAGAAGCTCCAGCGTGTTGTCCATAAGGAAACATAAACGATTCAGTAGCTTCAGGATAAAGCTCTTTAAATTTTGCAAAAGCCAATGGTTCTAAGTCAATTCCCCTTTGCATGTCAGCTCCTTTATAACTATCCTCAACCTGACCGTACATTTGCTCAATTGCCTTCTCAATTGCATAGGTTTCTCCCGTTTGACCTAATCCTTTAATTCCTAATAACTTGTGGATAGAACTAGCGGTAAATTTTCCCCATCGGTCTTTAAACCATTCTTCACTTCTTTGGGTTGCCTCGTTGGGTTGCCTCGTTGGGTTGCCTCGTTGGGTTGCCTCGTTGGGGTAAAATTCTTCTAAATGCTCTAATGCTTTTTGTCTATTACTAATCATTTGCTAAATTTTTTAAACGTTTACTTATTAATTTATACGCTTCTTCAAATTCTTCTTTAAATAAATAAGCTGAATTTTTATAGTATTTAGCTCCTTCTATTGCTTGATTCTCAATCGATACTATTTCTGCCCATTTACCTTTGGAATATACGTAAACACCTCCAATACATAGAACATCATTTCCTTTTAAATAGTAATTATCTGCATCTGAAATCTGTTCTGATTTAAGTGCAAAATCAATATTTGTATTATCAATATAAACTCCTTTAACAAACCCTCTTTCTTTAGCTTCTTCCATTAAAGATTTTTCGGTTGGATGCTCTATAATTTTTGCCCATTTACCTTCTTTATACATCAATAAACCATTAAAATACATATCATTTGTTGATGGATAATATTGCATATAAGCACTTTCCATATTTAATGATTTTTCAGTGTTATAAGAACTTAAATCCTTAACAAAATCTCCAGTTTTATATCTTCTTCTAGCTTCTTTTTCAAGCATATCTTTAACTTCTTTATCTGAGGCTGATACCCAATAATTAGAAATTATGCTCCAATAATTACCCCATATAACATCATTACTTCCATATCCTTTCTCATTATCCTTATATACTATAAAGTTATTATAAAATTTATGTTTGTACCATTGACCAACTTGTAAATCAAAAAACTTTGGGTCTAATGCTAAAATTCTTGCTTTTTCTTCTTGTGTAATTTTCATTTTAATAATTGTTTAATTTCTAATAATTTTTTTGACACGTAGTCATTTTCTGTTGTTGAGAAATAATCAATTAGATGCTCAACTCTTTCATCTATTTCATCTAATAAGTCAAATGTATCTCTGACTTGAACCTCTTCTGATTCTACCTCTATTTCATTAATAGGGTTATTAGGATTGTAATCATCATAGGTATCTAACATTTTGCTTTCTGTTTTTGTTGTTCTTCGTACTTTCTTTTTGCTTCTATAGCTTCAGATTTGTGTTCTGCTGGTGTTTTGTGAATCCAGTTTTTCATTTTTATTATTGTTTTAAATATTGAGTACAAATATATAACCTTTATTTGAATAAACAATACTTTTATTGAAATTCTTTTCCGTGTTCGCTAATTATTTCCATCGTAACGTTTATTTCTTTCTGCTTCTTAAACTGGGAACAGAATTGTTCAATATCCTTGAAGTAAGTCCCTGAACTTGTACATTTTGTAACAGAAACCAATAATGCTGAAAACTTAACAAACATTATAGTTTGCTTTGGAATAGTTCCAATAACTTTTATATTAATTTTCATTGATAATATATTTAAAATCATTGTATAATTTAGGATATTGTCCATTCATCATACCATAGAACTTACATCTCTTGATATTATTATCTTCATAGCAAGCCTTACCATTGAAATAAATCTTACCATCACTAATTCGCATTACCTTTTTATCTTGGCTTTTACCATAGGCTTTTTTAACTTCGTATCCTTTGTTTACACTGTCCAATTCAACCCAATCAAATAAGGTAAACTTACTTACCATTTTATTCCATAGATAATGGCTATTATCTTTTCTAAGAATATCTGCAACCTCTAATACTTTCATCATAATTTCTCTATTTCTTGTTTAACTTCTTGCCAATATTCAATATTACCATTATGTTTTATATCCCATTTAAACTCTTTAATCATTAAGTTTAATATCTCATCAACTGCTATTAATGCGCATATTTTAGCAGATTCAATATCTTCAGTCCAATCATAATCAGCATACAATCTCATTGTATGTTCTTCATATTTATTTACTAACTCTATTGCTTTTTCTTTAGGTGTAATCATAATCTACTTTTTACTATTATACAATCTCTCTTTATAAAATAATTAATTACTCTTGTACAGGTCGAGTACCTTATTCCTGTTATTTTTGCAACCTCAACGCAACTTCTTTTCCCTAACCTTACATAAGCCTCAATAATCTTAACTTGCTCTTTATAGTTATCTGGATTTGATAGAATAGGGTCGCTTGGATTTATATGCTTCTTATAAGATATTTTATCGATTTCTTGTTGAGTAAAGTAATGTGTTAATATCCTCTTTTTACCTTTTATTCCTAACTTATCAAATCTATAAACTATCGTCCTCCTAGACAATTTTAAATCTTTAGCTATTTCACTTATTGGTTTCATTTGTAATTGTTGAATATTATTTCATTTTCTGATTCGTTATTTTCCATTCTTTTCAGGAGAGTTTCTTTAATAATATCATTTACATTATTTAATATAAATAAAGATTGTTCTGTCGTGTGATTTTTTAAAATAATATCAACACATCCTTTAATTTCGTCGGTTTTATCTTCCTTGAAGATATTTTCAAACCAATTTGTTATTTTGTTTTTCATTTTATTTAATTTCTTCAAACCATTCTTTATGCAATTCTTTTCCAGACTTTAAGACTAACCTGTTTAATTGATTTTGTCTTATTGTCATTCCTAAATCTAAGGCATCTAAAGTCATTTTAAACACTTCATTTTCACTATACATTTTTTCTTTTTTAGGTCTGCCCCCAAAGTAAGCATCTGCTAAGTCATTAAATTCTTTCATTGATAATAATTTTTTCATAATTCCTTTTATTCGTTGGGTATTTTTAATAATACGTTATCTACTTCAATTTGTAATTCATATCGCAATTGCATCAAAGCTCTTTCTACAATTGGAATAATCTCTTCAGCTTGTATTCGTTTATAGCTTAATGCTTTGATAAGAACTGTTTTCTTTTTGAATATTAAATACTTCAATGCTGTATCGTACATTTGCTTCCTATTTCTATTTAGCAATTCATAATTAGTATCGCAAGAACTTAATAAAATCTTATTGTTTCTAATTATTTGCTTCAAATCTATTTCTAACTCTTCCATATTCTCTTTTCGTATGCTAGTTCTTCTCTTAATAAATCTATTTCGTTAATCATCTTTTTAACTGGATTAATCAATTCTCCAAGTATCCACTCTAAAGATAGGTCTAAGTTATTTATAATCCAATGCCTTGCATCTGATATGTTTGTGGCTTCAAATGTATAATGACCTCCTATTTCTGATGTTGCGTAAAATGTTTTCATATTAAATTCTCTAAATCTGTTAATTTTATTTCGTTTATATTCTCTTTTAAGAAATCTATTTTCATTTGATTTACCATTCCAAATTGCTCATCATTAATATCTAATAATAATTCCATAAATTCTTTTATTTCTTTTTCGTCTCTTCTTCCGTATCTGTATTCAAGCTCATTTAGTAAATCATCTAAATCAAATTTATCCATATCTACATCTACATATATTTTTGCCATATCTTTATTAATTAGATTTGCCACATAAATTGCTTCCTTAATCTAAGTACAAATGTATATATAAATGTTTGATATAAATAATATTTTAACAATTATTTAACACTTGGGTTGCCTCGTTGGGTTGCCTCGGTAGGTTGCCTCGTTTGGTTGCCTCGTTTGGTTGCCTCGTTTGGTTGCCTCGTTGGGTTGCCTCGCTGGGTTGCCTCGCTGGGTTGCCTCGCTGGGTTGCCTCGCTGGGTAAAAAGCAGAAAATCACAAAATGTTACAAAAATCACAAAATGTTACAAATACAACATTGTTACAAATCAAACAAATCCTGTGCAAATTGTTACAAATATAACATTGTTACAAATCAAACAATTTGTTAAATTTATCTTAATTCTATAAACCCTACCAATTTAGTAGGATAAGGGCCGCCAGATCTGGAATCCTATAAACCCTAGCGAATTAGTAGGATAAAGAAATTTGTTATTAAGGCAAAAATAGGGCAAAAATAAGCTAAAATCGATTTTAAGGCATATTTAAGCTATTGTTTTTATCAAAATGTATCAGTGTATTAAAATAATGTTTTTATCGATTTAAAGCAAAATCCCAGTCATAGCAAGGCTTCCAGGCCTAGTCCTATTCTTACATTTGTAAATAGTTTAATAAATTTGTTAATTGTATAAGAATAATATAATAAATATGTTAATTTATTAAAGTAAAAACTAATTTATGTTAAAGTTTAATAAAGGTAGTATTTTAATCAAATAGTGTTCATATATTTGCACCGTAGTAAAGAAGTAAAATTTTACGGTAACTACTAATAACAATAAAATGAAAAATTTAAACAATATAAATGGAATTTTAGGAATACTTTTTTTTGGGCTTGGCTTCGCTTCATTGTGTACGCTTAATAATATTAAAGATATTAATTTGTCTTTTATTAGTATTTTTTTAGGCTGCATTTATACCAGTGTTTTTTTATACGTAGAGAATAAAAATAATTAAAATAAAGTATTGTTTATATCAATTATATAACTATCTTTGACCCAACAAATAAAAACAAAAAATAAGATGAAAAATTTAAACGCAATTATTTTCGTAGTAGTAGTAATAGTATTAGTTTTAGCGGTTCACTTTTTAAGCGCACCCATTTATAGATAATTTAATAACAATTTAACAACAACAAAAAAAACAATTATGGAAACTCAACAATTAAGAAACGCAATTATTAGTATTAATTTAGATTATTGTACTAAAGAAGAATTTACAAACGGAGATGTTTTTGAAAACAACGGCTTTTATTATTCATTCGGTAACTTTGTAATTCTACATAATGGTAACGTTTGTGAAACTGATGACGCTATGTTTTGCGAATATTATGAAGAATATTACTATTGTGAAGACGTGACGGAAGTTAACATTTATAGAAGTACCGCATATTATTCTATGCGTGCAATCGAAAACGGTAGTTTTTATGAGTATAATGGCAGTTATTACGATTTTGATGCATTAAATTACAACGATTTAAGATACGTTCAGGATTGGGAGAGAATAATCCCGCTCGACGCAGCATACTACAACGAAAACGACGGCGAATATTACGGCGAGCCACAAGATAACGAGAGTTATACGAGAAGTTACCATAACGGAAGCTATAAAAGCCAGAATTTTGATAATAAAAGCCCGTTCAAAATAGGTTTTGAGATTGAAAAAGAGGACAAAGATATTTTAGAATCAATTTACATTGATAGCTTCGAAGAAGAAACAGGCCATTTATGGAGAAAAGAAACCGACGGAAGCCTAGATAGTTATTCGGGTTTTGAGTTAATTAGTCCCACTTTTGAGTTGGATATAGACAAAATTTTTAACCTTATAGAATCGAATAATACACTTTTAGACCACATAAATGCAAAGTTTGGCTATTCTTGTGGAGGGCATATAAATTTGAGTAAAAACGGTTTGTCAGGTAACGAGTTTTTTGACCTTGTAAAAGGTTATACACCTTTATTTTATTCGTTATATTACGGTAGAGTTGACAAAACATACTCAAAAGGCAAAAGTAACCAAGATTTGAAAAATGAAAATCAAAAATACCAAGCTATCAAAATTCACGATAATAGGGTAGAATTTCGTATAATTTCGGCAGTTGTCAACGTTACTACTTTAAAGTGGCGCACAAAGTTAATGCAGTTAATTTGTGAGAATCCCACCGATAGTGCAATAAAGGCATATTTCAATATCGAAACGGTTTTCGCTCCTTTAATTGCGGAAATGTACCCAACGGTTGAAAAGTTGGAAAAGTTGAAAAACAGAATAAAAGAGAATACTTTAAAATTTGAAAATATAACACTTTAAAAAATAGAAATTATGTGCATAGCAATATTAAACAAAAAGACAAAATTAAGCGAAAATAGTATTTATAATTCTTGGCAAAATAACGAAATGGGCGGGGGTTTATTATATAATCAAAACGGAAAATTAAAGGTATTTAAAACCTATAAGTACAACGATTTTTTAAACGAATATAATAATTTGAGGAATCAAAAAAATGTAGGTGCAATCGTTTTGCATTTTAGAATAGCGACAAGCGGAATCGACGGAATTGAAAACATACACCCCTTCAAAGTTAATGATAATTTAGGCTTCGTGCATAATGGAGTTATAAGCGGACTTGGAAATGTTAAACATTCGGATACGTTCCAATTTAACGAAATTTTACAAGGTTTCAAACACGATTTTATAAAATGCAAAACGTCTAAAATGTTTATTAATGAATATATAGGGACTTATAACAAATTAATATTTTTAGACAATTTAGGTTACTATACAATCATAAACGAATCGGCGGGGCATTGGGATAAGTTAGGCAATTGGTATTCGAACGACAGTTATAAAAAAGTCAATACTTATGTTTATGCGGGTAACAAAAAGGTTTACAAGACTAACTATATAAAAGACGATCACTACCTTGACGAGTGGGATAATTTTAACGATGAAGAAAACTATTGGGATATATTTGAGGAAGTTTGCAAAGTTTATGGTTTAAACCCTATGAATGTATCGAGCGACAAAGAAATAGAATACTTTATAGGAATGAATAACTGTACAGATATATATAGCTTACACAAACTTTTAACAATTGAAGAAAATGCATAATAAGAAAACGAATGAAGTCCTCGCCTTCCTAATAGCTTTTATAGTGATAGGCGCAATCTATTTAATATTGAACATACTTTTAAACCTTTGCGAATTAATTACAAACTAAGGAACTGATCCAAGAATGCACAAAGCGGTAGGAGTTGACAAAAAAACACAACCGCAACCGCTTACATTTTTCACGTAACGTATAAAAAAACTTTGTAAGAGTAAAATTTTACAGAGTTTTTTTTGTGGCAGATCCTGATGAGGCAGATCCTGATGAGGCAGATCCTGATGAGGCAGATCCTGATGAGGCAGATCCTGATGAGGCAGATCCTGATGAGGCAGATCCTG
>Ga0075464_10000198_pt1 | contig 25651 bp, 23 predicted proteins | sample DEB19_08_DNA_5_FD_75068 | JGI IMG/M metagenome (GOLD analysis project Ga0075464, IMG submission 75068) | Aqueous microbial communities from the Delaware River and Bay under freshwater to marine salinity gradient to study organic matter... | ecosystem: Environmental > Aquatic > Marine > Coastal ...
ACCTCACCAAACTTGGTCACGAACTCGTGATAAACGGGCAAACTGACCGAGCCATCGGCCATCGCCAAAGGCGCACCCTTGACAAGGGTGCTGATGTTCAAAAATGGCGACGTCACCAGGCGCCTGGGGGCGCTCCATGTCTCGCCTTCGTCCACCGAGCGGGCCCACGTGATGGCACTGCCCGCCCAGCCACCGAGCGACACATTGACCATCCACACATGCAGCGAGCCGTCAGGGGTGCGGGCAATCACCGGGTTGCCAATTTTTTTGACATAACGCCACAAACCGCGTTGCAACTTCTGGCGGTCAAACAGGGTGGCCTCACCTGACCATTGGCCCGTGGCTGCGTTCATCACAGCGGTTTGTATCGTGACATCGCCCGCACCTTCGCGGGAACCTGAAAACCACACCGCCCGCAAGTTGCCATTTTTCAGTTCAACAACAGACGGCGCATGCACCGCCTGCCCGGGAGTGCTGGATACAAATTGAGCGACAAGCACGGGTGCTTGAACGACACCCGGCGGTTGGTCCGGGGACGAAGCTGTCTTGAAGGCGGGTTGAGCAAACGTCGAAGGGGGCGCGCGGTTAAAAGTTTTGTAGCCCGCCGCTGCGAAAGCAATAAGCATCAGACCCGCAAAAAGCAGCTTGCGGTTGCCCATTTTTGTCAAGGATCCCATCTCAATACTTGAGAAGTACCGCGCCCCAGGTAAAGCCGCCGCCCACGCCTTCCAGCATCAGCGTGTCACCTTTTTTGATTTTGCCGCTGCGCACCGATACATCCAGCGCCAGCGGAATCGACGCGGCGGACGTGTTGCCGTGCTGGTCGACGGTGACGATGAGTTTTTCAAGTGGCAATTTGAGCTTTTTGGCCGTGCTGTGCATGATGCGAATATTCGCCTGATGCGGAATCAGCCAGTCAATGTCGGCATCCGTCATGCTGGCTTTGGCCAAAGCCGCGCGGGCAGCACTTTCAAGGACGCCCACAGCGAGCTTGAAAACGGCTTGACCATCCATTTTGAGCAGCGCATCACCGATCACTTTGCCGCCCGACACATTGCCCGGCACACACAAAATACCGACGTGTTTGCCATCGGCATGCAAATCGCTGGCCAAAATTCCGGGGGTATCCGATGCTTCAAGCACAACTGCACCGGCACCATCACCAAATAAAACGCAGGTGGTGCGGTCTGAAAAGTCAAGAATACGGGAGAAGACCTCGGCACCGATCACCAGCGCTTTGCTGGCCGTGCCAGTTTTGATCATCGCGTCTGCCACGGTCAGCGCATACACAAAACCGCTGCAGACCGCCTGAATGTCAAACGCAGGACAACCGGCAATCCCCAGCTTGTTTTGCAAAATGCATGCGGCCGATGGGAACACCATGTCGGGTGTGGACGTGGCCACGATGATGAGGTCAATGTCGCTGGCTTGCAAACCGGCGGCTTGCAGGGCGTTTTTTGCCGCTTCAACGCCGAGGTCGCTGCAGGACACGTCAGCGCCCGCAAAATGCCTGGCGTGAATACCGGTACGCTCAACTATCCATTCACCAGACGTTTCAATGCCCGTTGAGGCAAGACGTGCGGCCAAGTCGGCGTTGGTCAGGCGCTGGGGCGGCAGGTAACTGCCAGTACCGGTGATACGTGAATAAGGTGCCATCAAAAAAGATACGTGAAAACTATCGCCTAATGTAACGCGACGGCTTCTTTTGAAACTTGCAGACTTTGTTCATTCTTCTGTTCGCTAGAGGCAGCGACCAGTATTGGGGCCGCGTGTGCAATACGTTCGCGCACCCGCTCCAGCAGATTGTTGCGAGCCGCATCATGGGCCCGGTTCAGCGCGCGCTCGAAAGCAAATACATCTGCCGAACCGTGACTTTTAAACACCAAGCCCTGCAAACCCAGCAAGGCTGCACCGTTGTAGCGCCTGTGATCCATCCTCTTTTTAAATGCAGTTAGGACTGGATAAGCAACGATAGCTGCGATTTTCGTGAATATGTTGCGTGAAAACTCTTTTTTCATGAAGCTGCCGATCATACTGGCCAAGCCTTCGCTGGTTTTCAGGGCGACGTTCCCGACAAAACCATCACACACCACGATGTCTGTCGTCCCCTTGAAAATATCATTGCCTTCAACGTTGCCATAAAAATTCAAATCACCGGAGTTGGCAGCAGATCGCAGCAGTTCACCCGCTTTTTTAATCACTTCACTGCCTTTTATCGCCTCTTCGCCAATATTGAGCAGGCCCACGCTGGGGGCAGGATTGTCTGAAATGGCAGTCACCAAAGCAGACCCCATGACGGCAAATTGCAGCAGGTGGTCTTCGGTGCAGTCCACATTGGCGCCCAGGTCAAGCACCGTCGTGGCACCCCCCATCGCATTGGGCAGTTGGGTCGCAATGGCGGGCCGATCAATGCCGTCCATGGTTTTGAGCACGTAGCGGGCAATAGCCATCAGCGCGCCTGTGTTGCCTGCTGACACAGCCGCCTGAGCTGCCCCGTCTTTGACCTGATTGATGGTCACCCGCATGGAGGAGTTTTTCTTGCGTCGCAAGGCAATTTCAATCGGATCGTCCATGGTGACGACCTCTGCGGCGGCAATGATCTGGCAGCGTGAATGCGTCTGGAGTTGCGCAAATTGCGGATGTTGTTGCAGCACGTCCATCTGGCCAACAAGGGCCAAAGAGGCGTCCGCATGACCGTCCAAAAAAGCCAAACTGGCCGGCACGGTGACCGCAGGGCCAAAATCCCCACCCATGGCATCGACAGCTATCCTGATCATAGAAAGACCGGTGCGATCGTTGGTTTGGATGTCAACAAAAGAAAAGCCCGCAGGGTGGCTGCGGGCTCATGTGTGAATCGCTGATTTACGCTTCAGATTTGGTTTTCAGCACCTTGCGGCCACGGTAAAAACCAGTGGGGCTGATGTGGTGGCGCAGATGGGTCTCACCGGTGGTGGACTCCACAGCAATGCCTGGCACGGTCAGGGCATTGTGTGAGCGGTGCATGCCGCGCTTGGAAGGTGATTTTTTGTTCTGTTGAACAGCCATGATGAGCTCCTGGTCGGGCAGTGATCAAACTCACTGCGCGGGTAAAGTTGGTAAATTGCACGCCTGTGTCGCATGCGAAGCCTTAGATTATAGCGCGGTTAGCCCCGCATGGGAAGACGCCCCCAACAGACGCAACCCGCGCCCTGGTGGCTACTTTTTCTTTAACTGGGCCAGCGCAGCAAAGGGGTTCGGTTTGTCCGGAACACTTTCGGGGGCATCCACCATCCCTGCGCTGAATGCTGGCAACACCGGACATTCATCATGCATGGGCACCAGCGGCAGCGCCATCAGCAACTCATCCTCCAGCAGGCCCAGCAGGTCAAATTGCGGCAGCATGACCAGCAAATCCTCCTCGGACGCATCGTCTTGTTCCATGGCGATCTCTTCAGTGGCCACGAATCGGTACCACTGGTTCACCTGCAAGGGCGTCTGGACAGTGGCCATGCAACGCTGGCACGTCAGCGGCACAGCCGTGGTGGCCTGAAGGTGCAGCCACGTATCCATCTGCCCCGCCGCACCCACGCGCAGCTCGGCTGCAGCCTGCCAGTCGACGGTCAGGTCCGGCTGCAACCCCGTAGATTCTTGTGTCAGGCGCTCTAAATGATGGAGCGGTGTGCGTTCAACCAGCGGTGCGCCTTGGGTGGTCAGGGTGTGCAGGTTGATGCTGTTCAGGGGTTGCTGTCGGGTCATGCCAGCAGTGTAAGAGAATCGCGGTATGACTTTTTCTGTTTCCAACCAGCGCACCCTCGTACTGGGCTCCACCTCCACCTACCGGCGCGAGCTGCTGGCCCGCTTGCACATTCCCTTTGAAGTGGCCGCGCCCGACGTGGACGAAACCCCACTGTCAGGCGAAGCACCCCAAGCGCTGGCGCAGCGGCTGGCTCTGGCCAAAGCCAGGGCAGTAGCAACCCGATTCCCACAAGCCGTGGTGATTGGCTCAGACCAGGTCGCTGATTTGAACGGCCTGAGCCTGGGCAAACCCGGTACGCACGACAAAGCCGTTGCCCAACTGCGCCTGATGCGGGGGCAAACCGTGGTGTTTCAAACCGCTGTGGCGGTGATGTGCCTGGAAACCGGCTTTGAGCAGCATGGTCTGGCGGCCGTGAGAGCGACATTTCGCAATCTCACCGATGACGAGATTGAAAACTACCTTCGCATCGAGGAGCCTTACGACTGCGCAGGCAGTGCCAAAAGCGAAGGGCTGGGCATAGCCTTGCTCGATGCCATCGACAGCGACGACCCCACGGCGCTGATTGGCCTGCCGCTGATTCGCACCTGCCAGATGCTGCGAGCAGCAGGCCTGGCGCTGTTACCCAACAAGGCGGCAGCATGACCCCCCCCAAAGGCAAGCTTTACCTGGTTCCCGCACCCCTTGACTTTGGCTGTGACACCCAAGCGCCATTGCAAGATGTGATGCCTTTGGCGACGCTCACAATCGCCGCGCAACTGCCGTGCTGGATTTGTGAAAACGCCAAAAGCACACGCGCTTACCTCAAACGGATTGGCGAGTTGATGCCGCTAAGCCAGCCCGTGCAGGCGCTGCACATCAGTGAGCTGCCGCGCGAGGTGCATAAAAAAGGTGACCACACGGGCAACTTTGATGCGCGTCCCATGCTGATGGCCGCCATCGAGGGGCGGGACATGGGGCTGGTCAGTGAAGCAGGTATGCCCGCCATTGCTGATCCTGGCTCATCGGTCGTGCGGGCAGCGCATGATTTGGGCATTGACGTGATCGCCCTGACGGGCCCGATGTCGCTGATGCTGGCGCTTGCGTCCAGCGGCTTGAACGGGCAGAACTTTGCTTTCGTGGGCTACCTGCCGCAAGACGCTGGCGAGCGCGGCGTGCGCATCAAGGCGCTTGAGTCACTGGCCCTGAAAACCGGACAGACGCAGATTTTTATTGAAACGCCTTACCGCAACGCCGCGTTGTTGCAGGCCCTGCTGCAAACCCTGCAAGGCAACACCAGGCTGGCCATCAGTTGCGGCTTGACGCTGGACACCGCCTGGTCAAAAAGCGCGACAGCAGCCAGGTGGAAGCAGGACAAACCGGCTCCGCCGCTGGGTTTGCCAACGGTTTTTTGTATCGGGCGTTGACGCCCTGAAGCGCCCTGTCCAGCGCAGATGTATCAGCGAATCGCAGGTACCGCCCGCACCGCTTTCATCGCGCCCTCACCCATGGCCGCACCAAACTTTTTAGCCAGGCGCTCGGCCACGTTGTCGCGGCGGGTGTAGTCGATGATGTCATCGGTTTTGACAATTTCGCGGGCCACGTATTCCAGGGTGCCCAGCTTGTCGGCCAGGCCCAATTCGATGGCTTGCTGGCCGGTCCAGAACAGGCCGCTGAACATTTCGGGGATTTCTTTCAGGCGCGTGCCGCGCCCCGCCTTGACAACACCGATGAACTGCTGGTGAATCTGGTTGAGCATGGTCTGGGCAAAGGCGCGCTGCTTTTCAGTTTGGGCGCTGAAAGGGTCTAAAAACCCCTTGTTTTCACCGGCCGTCAACAGGCGGCGCTCGACGCCCAGCTTGTCCATCAGTCCGGTAAAACCAAAGCCGTCCATCAGCACGCCAATGCTGCCGACGATGCTGGCCTTGTCTACAAAAATCTCGTCTGCAGCCACGGCGATGTAGTAAGCCGCCGATGCGCAGGTTTCTTCCACCACGGCGTACACCGGCTTTTTGTGTTTGGCCTTCAGGCGGCGAATCTCGTCGTTGATCATGCCGGCTTGCACCGGGCTGCCGCCAGGAGAGTTGATCAGCAACACCACCGCCTTGGCGCCTTCATCTTCAAACGCGGCTTTCAGGGCAGCGTTGATGAATTCAGCGCTGGCGTCCGCGCCAGCGGCGATTTCGCCTTTGATCTCCACCACGGCCGTATGCGGCGCAGAGGCGCTGGTCACCGGTGTGCCCCGGTGCATGACCATCCAGACCAGAACGATAAAAAATATCAGCCACGACAGGCGCACAAAGGTTTTCCAGCGGCGCGTGGCCTTTTGCTCGTTCAGCGAGGCAAAAGCCAGCTTTTCAAGCGTGTTGCGCTCCCAGCCAGGTGTCTGCGTCGGGTCCGTTTTTGATTTTTTTTCTGCTATGGTTTCAGGAGCTGCTCGCGCATGCACTGATTGGTCTGGAGCCGTATTTGACCCATTTTTTGAGGCGTTTTCGGCGTCAAGAGGGTTGTTTTCGGGTTCTGGGCGGTTTGAATCGGTCATGCGGGTAGTTTAGTCAGCTCTCAAAACTCGGGCGGTTTAAGGTTGTAAGCCGTTTGCCAATAAACGACACCGCCATTGTCGACAAGATGGATTTTGACCAGCCCGCCCTGGCACGGCCCGCCTGCACACAGCCCCGTGTCGGGTGAATAAGCCGCGCCGTGGCTGGCGCACAGCAGCCATTGGCCAGTGGCATCAAACACGCGGTTGGGCTGCCAGTCCAGCTCCATCGCCACGTGCGTGCAGCGGTTCAGGTAAGCGTGCACTGATCCATTGAATCTGACAGCAAATGCCCGGCAGGTCTGGCCTGCGTAAACCACATCAAACGGCACGGCGTGGCCGCCTTCCACCAGATCACTTGCATTGCACAGACTCTGCAGCTTGTCCATGGCTTGAATCACCCGTTGTTGAGCAGCCAGTCGTGCATGTCTTGCAACGAATGGGCAATATGCAGCGGCTGGAGTGCCGCAAAAGCCTCGGGCGTATGCGCACCGTAGCTCACGCCCAGGCTGGGGCAGCCCGCATTCAGGGCCATTTGCAAATCATGGGTGGTGTCGCCCACCATCAGGGTGCGCTCAGGCGCAGTGCCCAGCTCGGCCATCAGCTCATGCAGCATTTTCGGGTGGGGCTTGCCAGCGGTTTTGTCCGCAGTGCGGGACGCATCAAACACGCCTTTGAGCTGAACAGTTTGCAGCACCTCGTCCAGCCCGAGACGCGACTTGCCCGTGGCCACGGCCAGTAAATAACCTTGCGCCTTCAGCGCGTCCAGCAGCGGCAGCACGCCGTCAAACAAACTCAAATCGTGGGCATGCAACTGGTAGTGGTAGCGGTAGCGTTCGCCTAGCAGAGGGTATTTGTCTTGCGGCACATCAGGGGCGGCATGGGCCAGTGCCTGCATCAGCCCCAGGCCAATCACATAACCGGCATCTTTGTCAGACGGCACAGTGCCGCCCACATCTTTGACGGCCGCCTGAATGCAGCGCACGATGATTTGGGTGGAGTCAAACAGTGTGCCGTCCCAGTCGAAGGCAATCAGGTCGAAGCGTCGCAAGGTCATGGCGTGAGGGCGATTGAAGAAGGTAAAAACTGCTGCAATTCAGGCGGTAACTCGGCCTGCAGATGCACCACTTTGCGCAGTTTGGGGTGGTTGAATTTCAAACTCCAGGCGTGCAAAAACATGCGCTTGAGGCTGGGGGCGCTCGCGTTTTGTTTTTGCAAAGACTTGTTCAGGTCAAAGTCACCGTATTTGTCATCTCCCGCAATCGGGTGCCCCGCATCGGCCAGGTGCACCCTGATTTGATGCGTTCGGCCGGTTTTGATGGTGACTTCCAACAGCGTGAAGGCGCCGTGGTCAACAGTCGATTTGACCTTGACCAGCGTGATGGAGCGCAGGCCGTCCGGGTGGTCGTTGGCGACAACCTTGACGCGGCGCTCTCCGTTGGGTGCCTCGTATTTGTGCAGCGCCTTGTCAATCACCCGCTGGTTGGCGGGCCAGGCACCTTTGACCAGTGCCAGATACACCTTGTCGGTTTCGCGCTCCCTGAACTGCTCTTGCAGCAGCTTTAAAGCCATCCGCCGCTTGGCAATCAGCAAAATACCGCTGGTTTCGCGGTCCAGCCGGTGCACCAGCTCCAAAAAGTCAGCGTCAGGCCGGGCCATGCGCAGCTGCTCAATCACGCCAAAGCTCACCCCGCTGCCGCCATGGACGGCCGTGCCAGCGGGCTTGTCGATGGCCAAGACAAAGTCATCTTCAAACAAAATGGGAAATTCAGCCGCCGGCGCAAAACCCCCGACGGTGGACATCGCGCCGTGGCGCACCACTTCCTGCGCCGCCTGAATGGCCACCGCTTTTTGGTCTGCCCGCTCAGACGTACGGACGGGCGGCAAACGCACAACATCCCCCGTTTCGACACGGGTATCGGCCTGCGCCCGGCCCTTGTTGACGCGCACTTCGCCACTGCGAATGATGCGGTAAACATGGGTTTTGGGCACGCCTTTGAGCTGGCGGATCAAAAAATTGTCCAGCCGCTGGCCTGCGTAGTCTTCGTCCACCGTGACAAAGGTGGCCGCCGGATTTGCACTTGCCACATGGCCTGGGGCTGCCCCTATAATAGATTTCACTGGCGTTGTGTTCGTTAAGTTGTTGATTCGCTTGGAGTTTAGTCCACGCCGATCAAACCAGCCTGAAAAGGCCCATGACAAGCTTGACCACGCAGCACCGGAAGGTCGATGCAAACACCTGTGACACCGCCAAAGCGGGTTGGCACGGGGATACAAGTCGACGTTTTGCGACACAAACTACGGAATACCCAAGCGGGCAGCCTCATTTCAATACAGGGGCTGCTTGCGGATCTTGGTGAGAAAAAAGTCTTTTTTGACCGATAGCCCTTCAATGACAACGCTGTACAACCTGATCACTTTTTGCCTGCGGTGCTTTTTAGCCCCGTTTTTAGGCATGAATCAGCCTGCAGCCATTGTTTTACGTGCGCAAGTAGCTATAAATAAAATAGCGACTCTTGTTTCGATCAAACTGACTCCTGCTCGCCCCATCCACGCGCCTACGCTCCAAGCTCCTGCCTGACTGATTTTTCAGTTGGTCAGCTGGCTACAGAGCTCTCCGGCAATTCCCCACGTTCGCACAGCGTCTGCTTTGGCATCGTTGGCTCATTTTTGAGCTGTTGAAATGATGATGAAAGAGTACGCACATGAAACGCATGCTGATCAATGCCACCCAGGCAGAAGAGCGCCGTTTGGCGATTGTTGACGGACAAAAACTCCTCGACTACGAAATTGAAATTGAAGGACGCGAGCAGCGCAAGGGCAACATCTACAAGGCTGTTGTGACCCGGGTTGAGCCATCGCTGGAAGCCTGTTTTGTGGATTACGGTGAAGACCGCCACGGCTTTTTGCCATTCAAGGAAATCTCACGCAACTACTTTGCCGCTGGCGTGTCGGTCAGTCAGGCGCGCATCCAGGATGTGATTCGCGAAGGCCAGGAACTGATGGTTCAGGTCGAAAAAGAAGAACGCGGCAACAAGGGCGCCGCCCTGACAACCTTTGTGTCGCTGGCCGGCCGCTACGTGGTGCTGATGCCGAACAACCCGCGCGGCGGTGGTGTGAGCCGCCGTATCGAAGGCGAAGACCGGGCCGAGCTGAAAGAAAACATGGACCAGCTGGAGTACCCCCAGGGCTCCAGCATCATTGCCCGCACCGCCGGCATTGGCCGCAGCGCCCCTGAACTGCAGTGGGACCTGAACTACCTGATCAAGCTCTGGACGGCCATTGAAGGCGCGGGCAAGGGCGGCAAGGGCGCTTTCCTGATTTACCAGGAGTCGAGCCTGGTTATCCGCGCGATTCGCGATTACTTCAACAGCGACATCGGCGACATCCTGTTTGACACCGACGACGTGTACGAGCAGGCCAAGCAGTTCATGGCCCATGTGATGCCCGAGCATGAGCACCGCGTCAAACGCTACCGCGACGACGCGCCGCTGTTCAGCCGTTTCCAGATTGAGCACCAGATCGAGTCGGCCTATGCCCGCACCGTTCAGTTGCCATCCGGCGGCGCCATTGTGATTGACCAGACCGAGGCTTTGGTGTCGGTGGACGTCAACTCGGCACGCGCCATCAAAGGCGGCGACATTGAAGAAACCGCGACCCGCACCAACCTGGAAGCCGCTGACGAAGTGGCCCGCCAGATGCGCTTGCGCGACCTGGGCGGCCTGGTGGTGATTGACTTTATTGACATGGAAGAGTCGCGCAACCGCCGCGATGTCGAAAACCGCCTGCGCGACGCATTGCGCCAGGACCGTGCGCGCGTGCAGTTTGGCACCATCAGCAAGTTTGGCCTGATGGAAATGAGCCGCCAACGCTTGCGCCCCACGCTGAGCGAGGGCGCGTCCATCCCCTGCCCGCGTTGCGGCGGCTCGGGCCACATTCGCGATACCGAAAGCTCGGCATTGCAGATTTTGCGGATCATCCAGGAAGAGTCTCTCAAAGACAGCACGGCATCGGTGCTGTGCCAGGTGCCAGTCGATGTGGCGTCTTTCCTGCTGAATGAAAAACGCTCGGAAATCAGCAAGATTGAAATGAAGCAGCGCATCAATGTGCTGCTGGTGCCCAACAAAACGCTGGAAACACCCAACTACCGCCTGGAACGCCTGAAACACGACGACCCGCGCCTGGACAACATCGAAGCCAGCTACAAGATGGCTGAAGAAATGGAAGACCCCACGCTGGTCACGCGCCGCAGCCAGGAAAAGCACAACAAACAGGAACCTGTCATCAAAGGCGTGTTGCCAGATGCCCATGCGCCTGCTGCACCGGTAGCTCCCGTCAAAACTGAAGCACCCATCGCCAAAGCGGCATCGCGCCCTGTGCCTGCTCAAGCTGCAGCGCCTGCAGAAAAAGGCTTTTTTGGCTGGCTCAAAGCTTTGTTTGGCGGCACTGAAGTACCGGCCAAACCGGCAGCAGCTGCCGTTGGCGATGTGAAAAAAGACGCTAGAGAAGGCGATGCACGCCGTGATGCGGGCCGTGGCGAGCGCGGTGGCCGCGATGGCCGCCGAGGTGGCCGAGGCCGCAGTGAACGGGGTGATCGTCCGGAAGGCCGCACAGAAGGTCGTCCTGAAGGTCGTCCTGAAGGTCGTCCTGAAGGCCGTTCGGAAGGCCGTTCGGAAGGTCGCAGCAATGAGCGCCGTGAACGCGGCCCAGATCAGCGGGGTGGTGAGCCTCGTGGTGAGCAGCGCCAAGAACAACGCGGCGAAGGCCAGGAGCAGCGCGAGCCGCGCCCACCGCGCGAGCCCCGTGAGCCCCGTGAAGGCGCTCGCCAGGAGCGTCCACGCCGTGAACGCAGTGAGCGCAGCGGTGAGCAGCGCCCACCGATGGATGCCACCGAGCAGGACATCGCATTGGCCAACAAGGCAGCGATGGCTGCGGCCATGGGCGGTTCTGCAGCGGAAGCGGGCCAGGAAGCACCGCGCCGCGAGCGTGGCGATCGAGGTCGCCGCAACGACCGTCGTGGTGAGCCGCGTACTGAGCAGCGTGACGAACCCAGCCAGGCTCGCCAGGACTTCGGTGATGCACCGCCCACAGAGCTGACAGCAGGTTTGGACGTGAATGCCTCAAGCGACAGCCAGGCAGCAGGCAACCCGACCGACGCCGCCGACCCGCAACGCCCACCACGCGAGCGCCGCAGCCGTGACCGCTACGGCCGTGACCGCCGTGAACGTGGCGAAGGCGCCGAACGCCCTGAAAATGGCATGGAAGCCCCGGTAATGGCTGAAAATTCAGTGCCCAGCGAGGCTGCAGACCAGCAGAAATATGCGCCAGCAGCTCCTGAATTTGTAGCACCTGTCGCTGCTGTTGCTGCACCCGCACCCGCACCCGCACCCGCTCCTGCGCCTGCAGTAGTTGCCGCGCCAGCGCAGCCGATCCAAAGCACGCCTGTAGCTGCCGTCGCCGTTGCTCCTGCTGCCAGCGGCTTGCCCAAGGTTCAGTCCTATGACCTGCCTTTGCAAGACCTGGTTCAGGTGGCCCAAGGCTCTGGCCTGCAGTGGGTCAACTCCGACGCCAGCAAAATTGCCGAGGCACAGGCAGCGATTGATGCGCAGGCCAAACCAGCGCATGTTCCACGCGAGCGCCCAGCTGTGGTGGTGTCCAACGAAGGCCCGCTGGTGCTGGTTGAAACCAAACGCGACTTGCGCGAGATGGATTTGCCATTTGAAAAGCCTGCCGCCTGAGTCGTCCTGACATCCGCAAAAAGCCCGTCCGGCAACGATCGTGACGGGCTTTTTTGTGGGCGTGACTGAGGCCATGAAACTGTGCAGCCCTGGCGCCAATAGCCGTGTGATCAATACAGATGCGGTCAACACACTGGCCGCGGGTAGCACGCCACGGCTTACACGGTGACCGTCGCCAACAGCGGGCGGTCAACTCAATCTTGTGGTGTTGTGGTGACTTGCGGCGTGGTTGCCACCGGTCAGTCGCAAGCCGTCATGGTCAGCAAACGGCTAGCGCTGCGCTGCCTGCTTGTAGGCTTCGGCGGCGGCGGCTTCGTCACCCCGCTGCTCGGCCAGCACGGCCAGTGCGCGCCATGCATTGCGGTTCAGGCCCGCGTCTTGCAAGCCCAGCACAGCCAGCGACAGCCACTGGCGTGCCTTGCCCCATAACTGCCGGCTGAGTGCCGCCATACCGGCCAGGTACTGCACATTGGCATCGCGGGGGCGGGCGCCTTGCGCGGCTTCAATCCGGGCCAGCCAGGCGGTATCGAGTGACTCCAGGCCCGGCTCCAGCACACCAATCAGCTTGATGCGCAGGCTGTCGCTCAGCACCGACCCTGTTTGCATGGCCTGCTCCCACACCAGCAACAGCCAGCTGCGTGCCAGCGCTGCATCGCCGTGCAGGGCCATCAGGCGCGCCGCAGCGTGCACCACCAGTTCGGGCATGGCGCGCTCGTTGTCGTCGAGCGACGCCCAGGCTTGTTCAAGTTGCGCCGGGTCATGCGCATCGCTGAGCAGTTCTAGCCCCAGGCTGCGCAATATGCTTTGCGCTCCAGCCGATGAAAACGCCCGGTGCTTGGCCAGCAGGCGTGCTGTTTCCAGCGCCTGCGCGGTTTGCCGCAATTGCCGGGTGGCGCGCAGCTTCATGCGCAGGGCCAGCGTACGGCGCGCAGCGCCTTGCGGCAGTTGCGCCAGGGCGTCGAGTGCGGCGCGGGCATCGCGGTCGTCCAGTGCCCAGCGGGCAGCGCGCAATTGAACACCTTCACGCACTTCTTGGGCATGGCGCGGGGCCGAGCTTTGCAGGGCCGATTGCAGATGCTGGTCACGCAGAAGCTTGTTTTGCAGGGCCTGGGCGCTTTCAGCCACCAGCAAATGCGCCAGTGATTGCAACTGGCTGGCACGGGCGGCGCTGTAGCCAGGCACCTGACCCGTGCCAAGCGCCAGCCGCGACAGGCTGTGTTCTTGCGCGATGGCGTTGCGTGCTGATTTGGTGGCCCGAATGTAGCGGCCAGCCAACTGGTGCGCCAGCGCATCCATCAACGCGCCATACATGGCACGCTCTTTTTGCTGGGCGCGCCAGGCTCTGGCCTCACTGGGCAGTGTGGCAACAGCAGACAAGGCACGCAGTGCCAGATACAGCAGGGTAAACAACCCGGCCAGTAAAAAAATCGCCAGATTGAACGAGACGTCCAGCCGGTGCGGCGGCCAGAAAATACTCACCACCGCCTGGTTGTTGCCCGCAAACAAAGCGGTGGCTACCGCAATTGCAAACAGGGCCAGAAGCCAAAAAGCCGCGCGCATGAGCCGTATCCCCTGCTCTAGCGGCCAGCAGCCGCTGTGTTGAGGGCCGCCATGGTGTCGTCCAGACGCGGTAGCTCGCTGGTTTTCAGCTGGCTTTGCACCTGCTGCAGCAACTGCACGGCAGCCTGGGTTTTGCGCGATGCCGGATCAAAATACTTGCCCAGCCAGGCGCTGGCGTTTTGCAGGTCAGAGCGCGCCGTATCGGTTTGCCGGGCCAGCAAGCCCAGACGCGCATTGAGCAAGCGCAGCTTGAGGTTTTCACGCAAGAAGAACGATTGCTCAGGCGATATCAGCGCCGCTTCGGGTTGTTCAATGCGGCTGACACGCAGCAGCTTGCGCGCTTCTTCATGCAAGGCATCCAGCGCACGGCGCGTGGCAGCCTTGACAGACTGCATGTCAAACCAGCCCCACCATGGCAGGCTGTTTTTGCTCTCGGGTGTTTTGGCGGGCAGCGCATCGGGCCGGGCAGAGGCAGCCACGGGCATGGCATTGGCCACCGGCAGCTCATCGGCCATCCGGGTCAGCTCGTCAATCTTGATCATCAGCGCGGGGACATCGGTCAGACTGGCGGCCTTGATGCGGTCTGTGTCTTTGGCAATGGCGCGCATCAGTGGGCTCAGGCGCGGCTGCGCAGCGCGTTGCAGGCGCTGCTGGGCCGATGCAAGCGCGGTGAGCAGCGGGGTCGGGCTGCCTGTGAGCTGGGCCTGCTGCTGGGCTAAGCGCAAGGCGGACTCGATGTCCACCACCAGATTTTCATCGCGCGAGCGGGACAGGCTTTGCATCAGCTCTTCCAGCTGCGTACGCTGCAAACTCACTTCACTGATGCGGTTTTCTTGCAGTGTCAGACGTGCGGCCAGCTCACGCGTCGTGTCTTGCGCGGCCTTGGCCAGAGTCCGGGCCTCGATGGCTTGCGCGCCCGAGTCCAGGCTGCGCCTGGCCAGCTCTTCCTGAATGTTGCCCAGCTTTTGCCACAGCAAGCCACTGACCAGCAAGGCCAACGCACCCACCAGCAGCAGCCCATAAGCCAGATTTTTAGCCACCACAAACTGACGTGCCGCTGCGGGCACAGCAGCCAGTGCAGCGTTGGGCGGGGTTGGCAAAGGTTCGGTGGGGTGGTCGCTCATGGTTGCCTCGATTCTATCGAGGCAAGCGCACGCGCGATGTCGGGCAAAGCCGGGCGTGACGGCTGCACAACACCCCAGCCCGCTCTGTGGGCGGCAGCCTGTATGCGCGGATGGGTGGCAATGGCCCGCGCACCTTGCCAGTCCACGCCCCTCAGGCCCGGTTGTTGGATCAAATGAGCCAGCGCCTCAGAACTGCTGAAAAGCCACACCGAACCGTCCTGGCTGGCGGCTTTGGCCAGCTCTATTTGAGCAGGGCTGAGTTGCGGCACGCAGCGTTCATAGCTGCTGACCACATCCACCGTGCTGCCGCTGTCGCGCCACTGCTGCGCCAACCAGTCGCGGCCTGCGCCTGCACTGCCTTGCGAGGCATCGCCCTTGCCGCGCACGATCAATACTTTTTTACCGCGCCAATCACGCTGGCCAATGACTTGCCACAGGCTTTCAGAGTCAAACTGCGCCGCATCTGGCGGGGGCGCGTCAATCTGGCTGGCGGCAACACCGGCGGCCAGCAAAGCCGCCGCCGTGCCGGGACCTGGGGCCAGAAAACGCACATTGGCAGGAATGTCAGATGCTATTTTTTTAGTAGCTGCTCGCACATGTTTTGATGGGTCTGAAGCCGTTTTTGATACCCTAAAAGGCATGAAAAAGTGCGCTACAGCGTTGCCGCTGACAAACATGCAGGCGCTGTAGTCAGGCAAACGACTGCAAGCCTGCTCAAGTGCGCTGACATCTGCCGGATGTGACACGGCAGCAATCTCAATCAGCGGCAAAGCCTGCGCTGCAAAACCACTTTGTTGTAACCTGGCGACCCACACATCCGCATCATGCGCAGGTCGCGTGACAATCACTCGACTGATGTTGTCGCGTTGGATCATCCAACAGCCGGATCGGCGGGCGGATTGGCCGCCCAGACAGCGCCACCCGCGCGAAGTTGTGCAGCCACGGCTTCGCCCAGCGCCTCGGCTTCATCAAAGGTGTTGACTACAGCCGTTTTTTGCGCATGCACGAGTGGTGTGATGGTCCCCAGTTTCATACTGGCCGGGTCGCCCCAGGCGGCCTGCAGCAGCATCCCTTGCGCCCCACCAGACGCTGGCCCACGGGTAAAAGCCGCCAGCGGCATCGAGCAACTGCCGCCCATGGCGCGCGAGACCGTGCGTTCGGCCGTGACAGCCAGCCAGGTCGGCATGTCGGCCAGGGTTTTGAGGCCTTCGAGCAAATCGGCCCTGTCGGCACACACCTCAATGCCCAGCGCGCCCTGCCCGGCTGCGGGCAGCATGTCGGTGGTGGCAAAGCTGGCGCGGATACGCTCGGGCATGCCAAGCCGCTTCAAGCCCGCCGCTGCCAGCACAATCGCGTCGTATTGGCCCTCGTCCAGCTTGCGCAGGCGGGTGTCCAGGTTGCCGCGCAGCGGTTCAATTTTCAAGTCAGGCCGCAAGGCTTTGAGCAACACCAGGCGGCGCAGGCTGGACGTACCGACCACCGCGCCCTGCGGCAAATCGCTAAGAGCTGCGTAGCTGTTCGACACAAAGGCATCGTGCGGGTCTTCCCGCGTCATCACGCAGGCCAGCGCAAAGCCTTCGGGCAAGTCCATCGGCACGTCTTTGAGCGAATGCACGGCAATGTCGGCGCGGCCTTCCTGCAAGGCCACTTCAAGCTCTTTGACAAACAGGCCCTTGCCGCCCACTTTGCTGAGCGACCGGTCCAGAATCTGGTCACCCAGCGTGGTCATGCCCAGCAGCTCGACCTGCCAGCCCAGCTGCGTTTGAAGCAGCGCCTTGACATGCTCGGCTTGCCACAGTGCCAGGCGGCTTTCGCGGGTGGCAATCACCACTTTTTTGACTGTTTTTTTCGCTGCTGAATGGGCTGCTGTGTCGTCCGTCGCTTGCATGTCTGTCGCCTCGTAACCTATTTATCATCATGTAGGGAAAGGCAATGCTAGCATGCAAGCCAACCTAACAAGAGTCCTAAACCCATGACCCAAAGAGCCACCAGAACAGCCCCTAAAAACAGCGAACGCCCGCTGGTCGAGGACATTCGGCTGCTGGGCCGCATTTTGGGTGACGTGATTCGGGAGCAGGAAGGCGTTGCCGCCTATGACCTGGTTGAACAGGTGCGCAAGCTGTCGGTCGCTTTCAGGCGCGACGCCGATGTGGCATCTGACAAGGCACTGAAAAAGTTGCTCAAAGGCTTGTCGGGCGACCAGACCGTCAGCGTGATTCGGGCGTTCACCTACTTCAGCCACCTGGCCAATCTGGCCGAAGACCGGCACCACATTCGCCGCCGTGCCATTCACGAGCGGGCCGGTGACACGCAAGAAGGCAGCATTGACGTGGCGCTGGCCCGGCTGCGCTGGGCCGGCATTGCACCCAAAACCATCGCCAACACGCTGGCACACAGCTTTGTGTCCCCAGTGCTCACCGCCCACCCGACAGAAGTGCAGCGCAAAAGCATCTTGGACGCAGAACGCGACATTGCGCAACTGCTCACCGCGCGCGACGACATCAAGGCGCTGGCCTTAGCCACGAGTGCCATCAGCCCGGCGTTGGCCGCCAAAGACGCGCTGACCCCGCGTGAGCTGGCGGCCAACGAGGCGCAACTGCGCGCCCGGGTGATGCAACTCTGGCAAACCCGTCTGCTGCGCTTTACCAAGCTGACCGTCGCCGATGAGATTGAAAACGCATTGAGCTACTACGAAGCGACTTTTTTGCGCGAAATCCCCAAGCTGTATGCCCATCTGGAGCGTGAACTCGGCCACTTGCCCGTGCACAGTTTTTTGCGCATGGGCCAGTGGATAGGCGGCGACCGCGACGGCAACCCGAATGTGTCGGCCGACACGCTGAATTACGCCCTGGGCAGGCAAGCGGAAGTCGCGCTGCGCCACTACCTGACCGAGGTGCACCTTTTGGGCGGCGAGCTGTCGCTGTCGGCCATGCTGGTCGACATCAGCCCGGCCATGCAGGCGCTTGCCAACAGCTCACCCGACACCAACGAACACCGGCAAGACGAGCCCTACCGCCGCGCCCTGACAGGCGTGTACGCTCGCCTGGCCGCTACCCTAAAAAACCTGACCGGTGGCGAAGCCGCCCGCCACGCGGTGGCGCCGCAAAACGCGTATGCCAAGTCGGAAGACTTCCTGGCAGACCTGCGCACGATTGCGGCATCCCTCAACGCCCACCACGGCCAGGCACTGGTGGCCCAACGCCTGCACCCACTGATTCGCGCAGTGGACGTGTTTGGCTTTCACCTGGCCACCGTGGATTTGCGCCAAAGCTCTGACAAGCACGAAGAGGTGGTGGCGGAGCTGCTCGCGACAGCACGCCTGGTGCCTGCTTACGCCGCGCTGGCTGAGGCCGACAAGCGCGAATTATTGATGCGCCTGCTGAACGACCCACGGCCACTGCGCGTGGTGGGCGCTGCGTATTCAGCCCATACGCAGGCCGAGTTGGCCATTTTTGAAGCGGCACGTATCGCGCGCGAGCGCTTTGGCAAAGAGGCGATCCGCCACTACATCATCAGCCACACCGAAACCGTGAGCGACTTGCTGGAAGTGCTGCTGCTGCAAAAAGAAGTCGGTTTGATGCACGGCAGGAATGAAGCCCCCACGCTCGGCACTGACGTGTCCTCGCTGCCCCCCGAGGGGGCGCGGCCTGGCTTGGGGCGGCCCGGCGCGGCGGCCAACGCGATCTGTGACCTCATCGTCGTGCCTTTGTTCGAGACGATTGAAGACCTGCGCAATGCCGCGCCCATCATGCGCGAGTTCTACGCCCTGCCGGGCATCGCGCAGCTGGTCAAGCGCAGCGGGGCCGAGCAGGACATCATGCTCGGCTATTCCGACAGCAACAAGGACGGCGGTATTTTTACCAGCAACTGGGAGCTGTACCGGGCCGAGATTGCTTTGGTGGAGTTGTTTGATGAACTCGCTAACGCTTTCAATATTCAGTTAAGAATGTTCCACGGCCGTGGCGGCACAGTGGGCCGTGGCGGCGGCCCGAGTTACCAGGCCATTCTGGCGCAACCGCCCGGCACCGTGCGCGGCCAGATCCGCCTGACCGAGCAAGGCGAAGTGATTGGCTCCAAATACGCCAACCCCGAAATCGGCCGCCGCAACCTGGAAACCCTGGTCGCCGCCACGCTGGAGGCCACGCTGCTGCAACCGACCAAGCCTGCCACCCAGGCGTTTTTGCAAGCAGCAGCCAAGCTGTCCTCCAGCAGCATGGCCGCCTACCGCGCGCTGGTGTACGAGACGCCTGGTTTTACCGAGTACTTTTTCAGCGCCACACCGATACGCGAGATTGCAGAACTCAACATCGGCTCGCGCCCTGCCTCGCGCAAACCCAGTCAAAAAATAGAAGACCTGCGCGCCATCCCCTGGGGCTTTAGCTGGGGGCAGTGCCGCCTGACGCTGCCCGGCTGGTACGGCTTCGGCTCAGCTGTCCAGAGCATGCTGGCCGAAGGCGGCACACCCGCCAAACGAAAAGAAGCCACCGCCTTGCTGCAAAAAATGGTCAAAGAATGGCCGTTTTTCAGAACACTGCTCAGCAACATGGACATGGTGCTGGCCAAAAGTGACCTGGCCCTGGCATCACGCTATTCAGAGCTCGTGACGGACACCAAACTGCGCAAAAGAATTTTCAGCGCGATAGAAGCCGAATGGCACCGCACCGTCAGCGCGCTGGCACTCATCACCGGTGAAAAGCAGCTGCTGGCAGACAACGCGTCCCTGCAGCGCTCGATCCGCCACCGCTTCCCCTACATCGACCCCCTGCATCACCTGCAAGTCGAACTGGTGCGCCGCTACCGCGCAGGCCAGGCCGACGAACGCGTGCAGCGCGGGATTCATATTTCCATCAACGGGATTGCGGCTGGGTTGCGCAATACCGGGTGATTGAATGCGACTTCATGAACCGCCCCAACTGCATCTGAAACACAGCGTCAAACAAGTCAATGACACAAACGCACAGTCCCCTCATCCTGCAAGCGAATGCCCTGCATTTCAGCTACCCCAACCACCCGATTTTCAGCAACTTCTCAGCCAGCATGGCGCCCGGCGTCACCCTGGTGCGCGGGGGTGACGGGCGCGGCAAGAGCACGCTGCTCCGGCTGCTGGCGGGTGTGCTGCCAGCGCAAAGCGGGCAGTTGCGCATCCAGGGTGTTGACTTGGGGGCGCAGCCTGCCAACTACAAAGCGCAGGTCTTCTGGGCTGAACCGCGCGCGGATGCCTTCGACCCGCTTACTGCGCTGGATTACTTTGAATTGCAGCGCAGCGCTTACACAAATTTTGATGATGCTGTGCTGGCTGACATGACAGACGGTCTGGGGCTTGAGGAGCACCTGCACAAGCAGCTGTTCATGCTGTCCACCGGCTCAAAGCGCAAGGTTTTTTTGGCGGCGGCGTTTGCATCGGGCGCAGCGGTGACGCTGCTGGACGAGCCGTTTGCGGCACTGGACACTGTGTCGATTGGATTTATCGTGGCCTGGCTTGAAAGTAACGCAAACGATGGCCGCGCTTGGGTGATCGCGGACTATGTGGCGCCCGAGGGCCTGGATCTAGCGCACGTGATTGATTTGGGTGAATGATTTGGGTGGCTGAGATTTTCATGTCCAATAGTTCCATGACCCCAGACACCACCACCGACACCACCACCGAGCAGCGCCTGACCAACCTGGAGATCAAGGCCACCTACACCGAAGACCTGGTGGAGCAGCTCGAGCAAGTCATTGTGCGGCAGCAGCAGCACATCGACCTGCTGCTGCGGGAAGTGGCAGAGCTGCGGCAACCCTCTACAGATGGCGGCCTGGGTGCTGCGCGCAGTCTGCGTGACGATTTGCCGCCACATTTTTAAATGCTATTGAATATATAGCTGCTCGCGCATGTATCTATGGGTTGGCAGCTTGAAATGACAGTGTAAAACGGCTAAAAGCGCAGCGTTTCAGCCGTTATCCGCCTTCAGCTGTCCCAGTCACCACCCCCCACATCACCGCCAGCGTCGTCCCATCCCGCGCTGTCGTTCATGCCGAAGTTTTGGCCACCCAGGTCGGTGTTGCCAGGCAAAGACTCAGGGGTGTTGCCCTGATTGTTGCCAGCTGCGCGGTTGGTGTTGTGCTCGTCATTGCCCATCAGGCTTTTGCCGATGGCTTGCGCGGCCATCACGCCTGCACCCACCGCCAGGCCTGCGGCCAGGCCTCCCATGACGCGGCCCCCCATGCCAGTGCCTGCAGGTTGCTGGCCATAACCGGGCTGCTGACCATAACCGGGTTGACCATAGCCGGGCTGACCGTACGCAGGGGCCACACCGGAGCCAAAGGTTTGCGGGCCCGTCAAGCCGCTACCCATACCTGCAGGGCCAGCGCCGGAGGCGGCCGCCATACTGGCTGGCGCGGTGTAGTCGACGGGTGCTGCGGGTTTTCTGCGAATCAGCCACACCACCAGACCCACCACGCCCACGCCCAATATCAACAGCAAGCCGGGTGAGACAGAGGACGTGGCCGTCGCCGGTGTGTTAATGCCAAAAGCCGGTTTGGCGGGCGCAGCAGCAACGGATGTCGCAGACAGCTGCGTACGCAAGGCTTGCACAGCCTCAGGCTTGGTAAACGGCAGCCCGGGGGCCAGCTTGTCGGCCTCAGCCAGCGCCTCACGGCCCCTGGCAGCCAAGCCCTGGCGCGCGAACAGCTCGGCCTGCACGTAATGCGCTTTGGCGCTTTTCGGATGAAGAATCAGCACCTGCTGCACCATGGTTTGCGCCTGGTCCAGCTTACCCGCTTGAGCGGCTTGGTAGATCTGGTTGATGGTAGGCTCGGCCTGCGCCAGAGCCGGGCCGTTGGCCATGAAGGCGGCACAGCCCAGCGCCAGGCAGGCCAAGAAGAGACGCAAGGGTTGCGATGAATTATTCAGCATGGTTGTCTTTGCTTGTTTGGATCACAAACCGGATCACGAACCGGTTCACAAACAGGCAAATGGCATCGCAAACTCAAAAAACAAGTCCCGTTACTTATTACCGACAGCGGTGTACAGCTCAGCCACGGGCACCATGCGGCCATGCAATGGCAGAATTTGCGCCACATCCAGCTTGAGGCGCACCAGGTTCTGCGCCAGGTTCACGTGCAGGGCGTTGGGTACAGCAGGCGCGGGCGTGTTGGGTGCGCCGGGATGGACTGATGCTTTTGGTTTTAAATGGATCCCGGCTCATCGGGCAAGGGGTGCTCACGCTGCTGGGTTTGCCGCGGGTCATGCTTGGCCAGTACCGTACCCACGGCACGTTTGAGCTTGCCCGCTGCGCCATGAATGGCCTGATGGACACTGCCTGCACGGTCTTTGACCACCACCGGCTCGAGGCCAACCAGTCGCGCTTCCAGGGTGCATTGAAATTCGTCTGACGTGGTTTTGGCGCTGCTGTTTTCGTCGGTAATGTGAGCCTCAACCCGCGTGACATGCGCGCCAAATTGGGCCATCGCATCTTTGACCACAACGGTCAGGTGGTCGGCCATTTCTGGGCTGCCGTGGCTGTGGTGGTCTGTGTTCAATAGAACTTGCATAGCTATCCTTTTTGAATGAACACCTATCTTGCAGGTCAGCAGGGCTTTTGTCTGTCAGCCAATGCCTGCAAAGACGTTTTTCGATGTCTATGACTTTTTGGTCGTTTCGGCGCCCCGGTAGGCATCATGCAAATGCACCGGTTTGGCAGAGCGTTTGCGCATCCAGATATTGAGCATTTCCACCCCCAATGAGAACGCCATGGCAAAGTACACATAGCCCTTGGGCACCTTGTGGCCAAAGCCCTCGGCCACCAGCACCACGCCCACCACCACCAAGAAAGCCAGCGCCAGCATTTTGATGGTCGGGTGGCTTGACACAAAACGGCCAATGGCGGACGCAAACAGCATCATCAGGCCCACCGACACCACAACGGCGGCAATCATGACCGCCAGCTCATCGACCATGCCGACAGCCGTGATGATGGAGTCGAGTGAAAACACCATGTCCACAATCATGATTTGCACGATGACGGCGCCAAAAGTTGCCTTGACGGCATTGGACACGTGTGCCTCTTCGCCCTCCAGCGACTGGTGAATCTCGCCCGTGCTTTTCCAGATCAGGAACAGGCCGCCCAAAATCAGAATCAGGTCACGGCCAGAAATGGCTTTGCCAAACGCCGTGAAGAAAGGCTCGGTCAGCCCCACAATCCAGGACAGGATAAACAGCAGGCCAATGCGCATGAACATCGCCATGAACAAACCAATTTTGCGGGCCAGTTCTTGCTGCGCCTTGGGCAGTTTGTCGACCAGAATCGAGATGAAAATGATGTTGTCAATGCCCAGCACCAGCTCCAGCAAGGTCAGCGTGGCAAACGCAATCCAGATCTGCGGGTTTGACAATAACTCGATCATGATGTCCTCTTTTGTTTTCCTGAATAATGACGAATAGTAACCAGACTGCATGATCAAAACGCCCATAACCCTACTTTCCGCACTGTCTGCCGCGCATCGTCAGTCCATTTTGCTGCTGTCGTTTGCCACGTTTTCCAGCATGGCGGTGCAGCGTATTTGTGACGCCATGCTGCCCGAGCTGTCACGCGTGTTTTCAGTCAGCCTGGGGCAGGCAGCGCAGGTGGTGTCGGTGTTTTCAATGGTCTATGGTGCGGCGCAGCTTTTTTACGGCCCGATGGGCGACCGGCTGGGCAAGTTCCGCATCGTCACCTATGCCACGCTGGCTTGCAGTGTCGGCAGCGTGCTGGCCGTGTTTGCCACCAGCCTGGACATGCTGGTGGTGGCTCGGATGCTGGTGGCGCTCGGCGCTGCAGCCATCATTCCGCTGGCGATGGCCTGGGTGGGCGACATTGCGCCGCAAGACCAGTTGCAAGAAACCCTGGCCCGGGTGGGCCTGGGCAGCACATTGGGCATCGTGGGCGGCCAGCTGCTGGGCGGGCTGCTGACAGACACCCTCGGCTGGCGCTGGGCGTTTGGCTTCATGGCTGTGCTGTTCCTGGTGGTGGGGAGCCTGTTGTTTGTCAATTGGCGCAGCCAGCAGGCGCTGGCCGCCACAGCCCCTGCGCCAGCCATGGACGACCCAGTCACGCGGCCTGGCTTTGTGGCACAAGCCCTGACCATCGTCACCGGGCCATGGTCTCGCGTGGTGTTGACGGTGGCCTTTATTGAAGGAGCGACCGGTTTTGGTGTGCTGGCGGTGTGGGCGTCGCACCTGCATGATGCGCTGGGTCTGTCGCTGACCAGCGCCGGCGCCATCGTGGCACTGTTTGGCCTGGGCGGCGTGACCTACATGGCCACGGCGCGGCATTTGATCAGGCGCATGGGGCAACCGGGCCTGACCAAGCTGGGCGCTGGCGGGGTGGGCCTGGCCGCGCTGGTGGTGGCTTTCACGCCCTACTGGGCGCTGGCCCTGCCCGCCTGTCTGCTGGGCGGTTTTGGCTTTTTCATGCTGCACAACACCCTGCAAGCCAACGCGGCGCAAATGGCCCCAGCGGCGCGCGGCACGGCAGTGTCACTGTTTGCGGCATCGCTGTTTTTAGGCCAGTCGGTCGGTGTTTTTTTTGCCGCCAAGCTGATAGACCGCGTCGGCTCGTCCGCCGTGGTGGCCGCAGGCGGCCTGCTGGTGCTGGCGGTCGGGTTTTACTTTTCTGGTGCCCTCAGCAGGCGGGAAATGCTATTTAATTCATAGCTGCTTGCGCATATATCCATTGGCTTTGAGGCCGATTTGATGGGTGAAAATGGCTTGAAAACGGGTTTTCAAGTCACCGGTGCCGGGTTGAACAGCACCAGCGCGTTGTGCAGCTTCCATTGCTCGGCCCAGGTTTTTTTGCGGCCACTGGCCACGTCCAGCATCAGGCGGAACAGCTCCCAGCCCACGTCTTCAATCGACGCCGTGCCATCGGCAATCGTGCCGGCGTTGACGTCCATCAGGTCATGCCAGCGCCTGGCCAGGTCGCTGCGCGTGGCGACCTTGATGACCGGGACATGCGCCAGGCCGTAGGGTGTGCCGCGCCCGGTGGTGAAGACGTGCAGGTTCATGCCGGCGGCCAGTTGCAGCGTGCCGCAAATAAAGTCGCTGGCGGGCGTGGCGGCAAAAATCAGGCGACCCGTCAAGCCCTTTTGTTTCAGCTTTTCACCGGGCGACAGCACATCCGTGATGGTGCTGCTTCCTGACTTGACGATGGAACCCATGGCTTTTTCAACGATGTTGGACAAGCCCCCTTTTTTGTTGCCAGGCGTGGTGTTGGCGCTGCGGTCTGCGCTGCCGCGCTGCAAATACGCGTCATACCAGGCCATCTCGCGAATCATGGCTTGGGCCACTTCTGGCGTGGCGGCCCGGCTGGTCAACTGGTCAATGCCGTCGCGCACTTCGGTGGTTTCAGAAAACATCACGCTGGCCCCGGCGCGCACCAGCAAGTCGGTGCAAAAGCCCACCGCCGGGTTGGCCGTGACACCTGAGAACGCATCGCTGCCGCCGCACTGCACACCCACCACCAGCTCGCTGGCGGGGACGGTTTCGCGCTGCCTGGCGTTCAAACGCTGGAGATGAATTTCAGCCTGCCTGACGATCGAATCCACCATGGACATGAAGCCGACGTGCGCATCGTCTTGAAGACAAGTCACATCCAGCTTGTTGCGCTCGTCAATCAACGGAATGCTGCCGGGCGGCAGCAAACGCTCAGGCTGCAGCTTTTCGCAGCCCAAACTGACAACCATCACCTCACCGCCAAAGTTGGGGTTCAGGCTGATGTTGCGCAGCGTGCGGATGGGGATCTCGGCCCCCGGTGCGTCTATCGCCACGCCGCAGCCGTAGGCGTGGTCTAGTGCCACCACGTCATCGACATTTTTAAACTTGGGCAGCAGCTCGGCCTTGATGCGCTGCACGGCAAAGTCCGTCACGCCGGCCACGCACTGCACGGTTTGGGTGATGGCCAGAATGTTGCGCGTGCCGACCGAGCCATCGGCGTTGCGAAAACCCTCAAAGGTGTAACCC
>Ga0075464_10000199_pt1 | contig 25627 bp, 32 predicted proteins | sample DEB19_08_DNA_5_FD_75068 | JGI IMG/M metagenome (GOLD analysis project Ga0075464, IMG submission 75068) | Aqueous microbial communities from the Delaware River and Bay under freshwater to marine salinity gradient to study organic matter... | ecosystem: Environmental > Aquatic > Marine > Coastal ...
AGTACCGGGCAGCAAACAGCTGGAAGGTGTTCAGGGAGTGCTGACGCAGGAGCCCCTGATGCCAGGCCAGACTGATGAGGCTCTCGGTCTCATCGTCCAGCCGTGTTATTTTTTTGCCGGGGCTCCCAGCTTGTTCAGCTTGATGGCGAGCATGGCAAACTCGCGTTCCAGGTCCATGATGGCGTCGTAGATGCGGCTGATGACCACCGGGTAGAACTCGCCCAGAGCCTCCACGTTCTTGGCAAATACCTCGTCAGGGTCTTCCACAGGCATCAGTGACTGCCACAGCGGCTGGTTCTTGATCTCCACGATGCCCGCCGCGCAGACGCCGACGTGATAAGCCCTGGCGAACCCCTGAGTGTCCAGGTAGGGCTTGGTGTGCAGACCGATGCGCATCTCGTCAACGCTGGTCAAGGTCTGGATGGTGACCTTGTGCCCGGCCACGTCGATGGTCTTGCGGCGGCGTCCGACGGTCAGCAGCTTGGCGAAGTCAGTGCGCTCCTCCAAGGTCAGCGTCAGGCGCTCCTCGACCTCTTCTTCTTCGTCTTCGATCAACTCGCCGACGATGGTGCGGTCTTCGAATTCCACCGGCTCCTCCAGGTCGCTGCCGTCCTTGAAGACGACGGAGTGATCGGTGGTCGGGGCCTTCTTCTTGCCTTTTCGTGCTGGTGGGGCGATGCCTGGTTCGATTGTGGGGTCCACTGGGACGTCATCGCTGGGGTAGGTCACTTACCTGGTTCCTCACTAGTAAAGCGGGTGAATAGCCGAAGGCTCCTCAACCGAGTGCTGGCCGTCGTCCCATCGGACGCCGACATTGGTTCCATCCAGGTGCGTCACTGTCCCCGGAAGGGTCTGGCCGCGCCACGGCATACCGACTCGGTGTGCGGGCGCGTAGGTGTGCCCCAACCAGACTGGTGCGGCTGGAGCGGCAGGTTGTGCTTGTGGTGCCGCCAAAGCGGTAACCCAGTGCTCAGGCTCACCGCCGAGCAGCATGGACTTGGCGTCCAGCTTGTCTCCCGGCGAGTAGAGGTTGGGCGTGAATGCCGGAAGATCAGACCCGCCATCATCGGCTGTGCGATGACGGGTCGCGCTAAAAGACGAGCCGCCGGGATGGTACGTCGGCGTCCCGAACGGGAGCGGCTGGCCGTCGTGGAAGTTCGGGTCAGGTCCAGGCTCTGCGCCGGGATCGTGGCCGGGCTCCGGTCCCCAGTTGTAGCCGGACTCGTCGTCCTGGGCTACGCCGGGCGACTCTTCCCCGTAGTAGTCCGGTTCGAACTGCGGGTTCGGGCTGGGCATCAGCTCGCGCTCGTCGCCGTGATAGGCATGGGAGTTCGGGTCCATGCCCATGGTGTTCACCGCTGTGCGGGTGTCGAGCAGGCCTGCCTGAATGGACGGACCGACCAGGTAGTCATGGACGTCGCCCTCGACATCGAAGACAGCCACACGGTCACGCTGCGCGTACCGAGTAGGGTCCTCGTCAAAGGCCGCGTACTGCTGGCTCTGTGTCTGAATCGGGAAGCTCACCGCTGCTCCTCCATCTTCTCTTCGTGATTGATCCTGCGGATACGTTCGGTCATGACTCCGACGACGAACATGGAGGATGACATGATGACCATGGCCACAATGCGTCCGACCTCGAACCCGACCGCTAGCCGGACCGTGACGGTGGCTGCCCACAGAATCAAGGCGATGCCGATGATCGGCCAGTTCCGGAGAAACTCCCGCCGCGCCATCCGTCGGATCATCAGACCACCGCCAGCTCAGGCTTGCGGTACCCGTTGTTCACGTGCGCCGCCTTCCATGCGAACTGGTGTTCTTCTTCACTCACTAGTTCTTGGTGGCTCGCGAGCCATTTGAACAGGTCGTCCTCCCAGAGGACCTCACACGTCCAGCCCATGGAGGCGTAGTACTCGGTCAGCCGCTGCTCTTCAGAGCGATCAGGGTGCCAGAAGCTGCCGAAGTACTCGAAGACGCGACGACCCTCGATGTCTACGAAGTCAGGGACCTTACGACCGATGAAGGTGTAGGCATCATGGTTGTGCCGGTACCCCAGCTTGACCAAGTAGGGAGCTAGAGCGTACTCGTGCTGAGAGACCCGTGGCCTGACGTTGGGACGGAAGACGACGTCGTCATACACACCAGCAGCCCAGTTGGCCTTGACGCCCTCTGAGCGCTTTCGGGTGTCCTTGGCTTTCTGCTCTGGAGTCCAAGCAGCCCGAGTGGCCGCGATCTTCTCTGCACGGCCTTCAAAGACGCCAGAAGACCAAGCCTTGCGGTTGAACTCACGCGCGGCTTCACGCTGCTTTTCTGACGTCTTGTGACGTCCGCAAGAGCAGCCAGAATCACATTTACGCCCTGGCATTCTAGGACCTGTCACACGACAGTTGTTCTAATGTACTGCATGGTGATCGTCTTGGGCAGCGTCATGGTGCCGATGTTGATCTGTTCACCCTCGTCAATGTCGGTGATGACACAGCCGTGGTAGACGCGGGCACGAGTGATACCCGAAGGGCTCTTGATGAGCTTGCGGCAGGTGACCTCGCCCATCTGAATCTGACGCTTGAGCACGTCCAGGAGGTTGTTGGTGCCCTCCAGGCCGGGCAGCGACGACCAGACAGGCTGGTTCCACAGTTCGTAGAAGGTCAACCGCAAGCTGCCCGCACCGACGGCCAGTGCGGTCACGATCTCCCGAGGCGTCTCATCATCGATCGCCTGAACGACCTGAGCGCCTGCCACAGGCTGGGGCGGGGTGTCCTGCAGGGTCTGCAGATAGGCCAGCCGGGTTCCACGAAAGGTCATCGTGGTAAGACCGGAGCCACCAATGCGTGTCTTGCTCTCCATTAGGCAGCCACGTCCTCTCTCACTTGAGCTTTCAGTTCTTCTAGGAACTCAGCGTCGTTTTGACCTGTCACCAGAACGGCTCGGTATCCCAGGCCGCAGAACAGGTCGAACTTGGCCAGAGCGTTATACGTGGCGAACCCCTTGACTTCTACCCAAAGGTCAAGCTCGGGGAGGTAGAAGTCGGGCCAGTAGTACTGGCCGGTGGGGAGACGGAACTTGCGAGGCTCGTACTCCCACGACAGGCCTTCACCATCGAAGAAGGCGGCAGCCAGACGCTCCCAGTTGGACCGCATGGGCGTCCCGTCGGCGTACACGAACTTGGCCTGACGCTTGAATTTGTCGTCGTAGAGACCAGCCGCCCATCGTCGCTGGGTCTCGGTACGGCGCTGTTCAACTCGCTCGGGAGAGAACTTCTTGCCGATGCGAGTAGCTGCAGCCGCAGCAATATGCTCCGGGGTTTGCTTCTTCCCCTTCTGCGCACCGGCTCCGTTAGCAAACCTCTTGGCGATGTGCTCAGGAGACTGCGGACCGAACTTGTGACCCTTCTGAACAGGCATTACAGGCCACCGTTCACCGTATTGTCGCCACTCACGGTGATGTCTCCGGTCTCTACAGCAATGGAATACCGTACCACGATGTAATTCAAAGGATATGCCGGACGCCACTCGTACCGAACCTCGATGACGTCGGGGTGGATACCGATCTGTCGAGCCTTGAGGTTCTGGTAGCCACGGATAACCTCGTCGGTCACCAGAGACGTCAGGGCGGCTTCGGCGGAGGCCTTGACCTGCACGATCGTCTCGTCGTAGATCGGCATGCCGATCAGGCCGTCGGCGTCCAGGTAGTCCCGGATGCGATAGACCATGACGTCGCCCTGACGAATGATCGACCACTCGCGAGTGTTCAGGTCGGTTGGGTTGGTGGTCACGCCGTGACGCACCTGCACCTGCTGGCGACGGGTCTTCTCGACCACCATGAGGCCCTGACTCGACTCCAGGTTCTTCAGACCCTCGCGCATGACCTCGGCGGGGCCGACGAAACCGCTGATGGACTTACGGGTCAGCGGCATGGCGGCGTTCATCGATACGGCCTTACCAGCGACGGCAGCGGCCATGTACTGGCCACCCACCACGATCGGAGCGTTCAGCTCCGGTGCGTAGTAGGTGAAGTTCGACGGGCTGATCAGGGCGATGCGTTCGCCGCCGTTGGTGCCCAGCGCCTGCGCGTTGGCGATACGAGTGCTCGACTGCACGGGGGTGATCGAACCATCCATGCCGATGATCGACATGCGCTCGAACTTGTTGTTCGACTGCGCCGTGACGTGCTGCAGCACCAGAGCCTGAATAGCCTGCGCGCCCGTGCATGGCACGATGATGGCGATCTGCTCTTCGTCACGGAACTTGTCCAGCGCGTCGGCGTAGTCGGCCATGGTCACCGAGTCCGGGTTCTCCGGGTCGACGGCGCAGGTCAGGACAGTGCTGGCACCGTTGATGAAGGCGAACTTGGCACACAGCGACAGTTCGGACTGGATGTTGCCCGAGGCGTCGAACGGATCACCGTACATGTCCCGGACGTCGTCGTAGTCGTAGAACGCGTACACCTCGAAGTAGCTCGGGTCGGTGTAGTTGTAGGACACCTGAATGATGTCGCCCGGATCGATGTGACCACCGTCGATGACGCGTTGGATGGTGTAGGTGTCGTCACGGGTGTTGACCGTGGCGTCCTCACCGGCATTCACGCGCGTGACGACGTAGTCGGTGCCGACGACGTAGACCTGACCGGAGTTCGGGTTGACCACCTTCACCGTGGACGACTTGATGCCCTTCTGGGTCAGTGTCTTGTTCATCGCCGGGGTGTCGGCATCGACATCCGGGTTGATGGTGATGGACTCAGTGAAGGTGCGGTAGCCGATGGCCTGGCCGAACAGCGCCACGGCGGTCGGAACGGACGAACGCACAGACAGCTGCGGGCCACCGATGTTCTCGATGTACACACCAGGTTTCTGGTAGCGCGTGAAGTCAATTGCCATTCTGAGTGGTCCTCTCCCTGCCTTCTATGTCTTCGTGGTGTTCGCCCGCACGGTCACAGGGTCATTGCCAGTCGAAACGAGTTGGTGGTTCCACCTTCTGACCACCAACATCGATAGCTTTCAGCGAGAAAGTGCCATCGTGGCGGAAGACGATGTTGGCCTGACCGAGAATCGAGAAGCTGTAGCTGTCCTCGTAACCGGGCAGCTCGGGGTCCCAGGGCACGCCGGGGGTCATCGCCTGACCGCCGGGCTGCAGCGTGTCGGTGTCGATGGTCATGGCGATGTAGGGGTTGCTCGCCAGGCTCTTGCTCAGCGTCCGGAACTGCTGGGTGTCCTTGCTCGGATCGGTGACGACGTACTGCGGGGCGCGGGCGTAGAGCATCATGGTGACGATCTGATCGGAGATGCGGTCGCGCTGCAGGTTGGTCAGAGCCATGACGGTCATTGTCACGGTGCCCTTGAACTGGAACTCCTTGAGCACCGCCCAGTTGCCGTTGTCCTCCTTGAACGGCAGCTCCATGCCGATGCCAGAGTTCATGAACTCGGTGAAGGAGAACTGCACCCAAATGCCGGGGTAGTGCTCCTTGACCATGGGGTATTCCATCTCGACTGAGACGTCCGTACCGCTCATGTCGGTGCCCAAGGTCGTGCCTTGGATGGCCTGCTTGAGTGCCACCACCACAGCGGTCTTGACGCCTTCGATCACGCCACCGGGTGTGCTTCCGGGGATGGAGGCGTTCTCCCGGAATTCCGGTCCTAGTCCAGCCATGGGATGTCGTTCCTCTTGTCGTCGGCGATGGCTTTCAGGAGCGACACCTGAATCAGATGCCTGTTGTCACGGATCGTGGACGCCAGCGCATCCTCGATGAATCGCTTGGGCTTGATGCCGGGGTACTTCCAGCGCTGATCACGCCAAACCTTCCCCCGGTGAGGGATGTTGACGTAGCCGGGTGTGCCGACGGTGCCGGGCTTGACGCGGGCGAAGTGCGGTCCGTCGCCCTGCTTGCAGCCCATCGGCACCGTGCGCCCCTCGGCCCAGTACATGAGGAAGCTCTTGACACCCGAGTTTTGGTAGAGTAGGTGCTTCATGGTCGACCGAATGCCGACCTCACCCTGACCGCTGATCGGCATTAGGGCTCCGGAGGACTTCCAGCCGCGACCGGCGACGTCCTGGCGGGCACGCTGGACAGCCAGGTTGCTCAGTGTGGCGCACAGCTCGGAGGGGGCAGGGACTAGACTCATTGGTCCCACACCCCGTCATCCGGAGGCTGTCGATTCCACTTCTTGGGATCGTGACCCTGAGCCTTCGACCAGGCTCGACCGTTAGGTGTCAGGTTGGTGGAATGCTCTAGCGGACCCACGTTCTGCCGATGCCAATTCAACATGTCGGTCCCCACACCACGCCTGCGATAGTCGGGGTGGACCTGAATCATGTCGATGGTTGGGGTCTCGTCACGGCTTGGGCGTAGATAACCAATTTCTTGATCACCGAGGTAACCAAATGTCGATCCCCCTGTGCCCTTGTTCTCGTACCGGATTCCTTCCGGAAGATCGCCTCGACGCCCAGATTCCCTACTCCACGGAAGAAGCATCTCCGCTTGTTCACGGGCAGTGATGATTCTCATCGAACCCTCCCGTCGTAGCGGTCGAACCGCTGACCGATCACAGGGAATTTGCTGATCGGCATGTCGTCAGAGATGCGGTCCAGGTCGGCGATCTGGCTGACGCTATCTAGGCTTGTCTGGCCGTGGGCGTTTCCGGTGCGCAACGACTCGTTGGTGACCTGCTTCATGACGTACATGCCGTCAACTTCCAGCACCCGATGATCAGGGCTCCAGCGGTTCACCCGAATGACGTAGTCGCGCTTCCAGAGGTCCGGCACATGCTCGGTGTGCATACTGGAGGCCATCGGGTGCCACAGACCACGCTTGGTGAAGCTCTCGTCGTCGTTGGAGTCGGTGAAGATGGCCCATCCTCGATGGACGTCCTTCACCCCACCTTCGAACGTGGTTCCGTAGCACTTCTCGCAGTCGAAGCGCTCGCCCTGCTTGTAGATGTCGTTCCAGCAGGCCGGGCAGCGCGGCTGCACACCCTCACCCTCGTTGGCATGCCAGAGGTGAATCAGGACGCACTCTTCACCGTGACTCATGAGGGAGTCACGGATGGACTGGCGCGCCAGGCGGACGGCGTACGGTTCGATTAGATCAATTCTGCTCACTTGAGGTATACTCCCTCTTCGTGAAGGACTGCTCGGTTGCCAATTGCGACGTCCCCGCCCGACGCTGGGGGTTCTGTCCCTCTCACGCCGGTCGGTTCTACCGCCACGGTGACCCCTTGGCTGGCACCACCCCAAGGAAACCTAGGGGACTCTCCGAAGAGGATGCCTTCGCCTGGTACATGCCCGGTCCACCACCGGATGACGGGTGCTGGGATTGGACCGGCGGCACCCTCAAGAGCTACGGCTACGGCGTCGTGGCCTTTGGCGGGACCCAGCACAGAGCACATGTCGTCTCGTATCACATCCACTGCGGAGAGACCCACGGCCTGTACGTCCTGCACTCCTGTGACCGCCCGATCTGTGTCCAGCCCAAGCACCTCAACCTCGGCTCCCAGGCTAAGAACATGGCTGAGATGGTCGAACGAGACCGTCATTCCAGAGGGGAAAGAAACGGGCACGCCAAGCTCACCGAGGATGACGTCCGCGCGATTCGGGAAAGCCCGTTGCCTCAAAGAACCTTGGGTGAGATGTTCGGAATCAATCAGGCGACCGTCAGTCAGATTCGTACTGGTAAGCGCTGGAAGCACATCGAGTAGAGCCATCAGACCACCTGACCTGGGTGGCTGGGACCGTGGTAGCCCATCTCGTAATAGCTGTCACCGTTATGCCAGAGGTGACTGGCCGGGACGGTGCTCTTGATGACGGGCATGTCCTGCGAAGGGTCGTCGGGGTGCTGAGCGTGTTGGCGCGCGTACTCCAGCGACGGTGTAACCCAGTCTCCAGTGTTGAAGTTGGTCTTGCCGTGCGGAAGCGCCCGGTAGACGTCAACCGGCGCGTCAGGGTTGCCCTGGGTGCGCTGGTACATCTGCTGGACCTTGCGCGTCTCAGGCTTACTGACCTCGCCATAGCTGTAGTAGTGCGGGTGCGTCATCCAGTCAGCGGGCACTCCACCCAGCTCGCCGCCTGTGGCCTCGCCGGTCATGTCATGCAGTGGGAACCCGGAGCCGTCAGGACCCGGTGCTCGGTGCTGCATGTGGTAGTCGTCGTCCGATGCCGTGATCGTCCGGCGCGCGTGCAGGTGACGCTGATGGGTCAGCTCGTTGCCGTTGCCCCAGTCGACATCGTGATAGGTGCCCAAGCCATCGTGCTTGTAGCCGGGGACGCTGTCCTTCATCTGCTGGGCGTAGTCATCATCGCTGACGTACTGAGGAGGGCTGTGGTGGTCGACGCGGCCACGTTGCCATTGACCTGTCTCGGGGTGCTGACGGAACACGTAGCGCGTCGTCGGGTATTCGTCGCCGACCTGCTCATACGGGTGGTTCTGCACCAGCTGCTGAATGTGCTTGCCCAGCGCGGTGTCGTGGTCTACCGGCGCTTCGAAGTCGTCGTCGTCCATGGCGTGCGGGTTGTAATTGATGTAGCTGGCCATGTCCGGCTGACTCATCATGTCGGCAGTTTCAGCACGGTGATTACCGTCGGTCAACGTCGCGCCGACGCCATTGGTGCTGACCTCCACCGGAGGCAGCTTGTGACCTTGACCGGACTCGAACGCGTCCACGATGTCGTCAGAGTTGCGGCTGCCTTCGTCGCCGCCGCCCGAATGAAAGTCGGTGTCACCCGGCCTGCGGTACGGCTGCGCATCGCCGTCGCTGCTCCACGGTGTGCGGTACAGCGTGTTGAACATGTCCTCCGGGGTGCTGGGAGACGGGTTGAACTGCCGGTGCTTGAGCAGGTCACTCGTGGGCACCTGGTAGGTCTGGTCGCCGGGCTTGGAGAACCACGGTGCGGCTTCACGCTGCCATGGCGTGAGCATCTCGGCTTGCTCACGTGCGGTGACGATTTTGCGTGCCATTACCAGTGCTCCGGGGCCATGGCCGCGATCTTCTGCGGGCCGAAGCCGCCGTTGTAGATCAGCGAGCTGTTCTGCCCCTTGGTCTCCGACGCCAGCGCGGGCCGGGCGTGCGGGGAGAACATCTGGGCGTGCGCCAGGTAGGCAGCCTGCTCACCGTGGCGGTCGAAGCTACGACCGGTAGCCGCATGGCCGAAGAAGTCATGCACCGCGCGGAACTTGTCATTCTCGTCGTTGGAGAAGAATGGGTGGCCGCCGGTTGCGTGGGTGCCGAGGACCTTCAGCGTCTTGTTGTTGTTGATGTCGTGCAGCATCTCGTGCACGTCCGAGTACGGATCATGGTTAACCATCTGAGTGTTGATGCCCAGCTGATTGGTCATGAAGTCGTGCTGCTTGTTCAGGTCGTCGCGCATGGCAGCGAAGTGCTTCTCCGCGCCGGGCTGGTAGACCGGCAGGGAGTCGTAATGCTGGGCGGCAGCCTTCAGCTCACCCGGCTCGCGCCCGGCGTTCAGGTAGTCGATGCTGCCGTTGTGGGGGTCGCTGAGTCCGGCCAGCGAGGCGTATGCGCTAGCGCCCTGCTTGGCGATCGGGGACGGCTCGAACGCGTGGTGGAAGGTCCAGCCGGACGGGTCATCGAAGTGAGCTGCGACCCGGTGACCAGACAGGATGCGGCCACCCGTGGTGTGCCGGGTTCCGTGCATGTGCTGCTGAAGATCAAGGTCCGGGTGGGTCATCGCGGCGATGCGGACCCAGGGAAGCAACATTTCAGCCTGCTCTCGGGCAGTCACGATTCGGCACATTAGACAGGACCTCCAGCCACCAGGTTTCCGACCGTGATGGCGAACTGAGCGGGATAGAAACGGAACGATCGTGTTTGCTGGGCGTACAGGCCGGGGATGAAGAATCCACCCTTCATGCCGCCGCCGTAGATGCCACCAGCGACCAGCAGCGAACCGCGACCCAGGTTCAGCAGGGAGCGCTTGGCCATCTTGATGGCCTTCTCGTAGGTCGCCTCTTCTTCTTCCAGCACGCGGTACCAGCGTTCGCTGTAGTCGCGGCGGTCGGTGTAGGTGACCTGCATGTTCCGGAAGTCGGGCTGCTCGGTGTAGCTCAGCGCCAGGTGCCGGATGCATTCGAGCTTGGTGCCCCAGACGATGAGCTGGTTGAAGTTGGCGGGAATCTTCTTCATCCCGGCTTCGATCTCCATGCCGTACGCCGTCACGGGGTACCCCAGCAGGTTGAACTTCATCACCGCCTGAGCGCTCAGCTGGGCGATGCGCTCGTAGGTGAAGTGGGTCTGAAAGTTCTCCTGCAGCCAGGGGCCACCGGCAGTCGAGTCGAACATATCGCCGAAGAACCAGGACACCTGTTCTACGATCATCTTGCCCTCGGGGCGCAGGCTCTCGTAGTAGGGCATCTGCTCCAGGATTTGCATGTCGTCCTGGTAGGTGAACTCGGTACCGGCGACCTTGTAGGCCCACTCGGCGTGCAGCAGACCAACCCGCTTGGTCCACTCGGGGCCGATGTCGAAGTGGTACATGCCGGTGCCGTCGTTGACGATGCCGGTGCCCGGCGTGCCGGTGACGATCTGGACGCCACGCGGGTCCGGTGCGGTGCCTGAGAGGTCATCGAACCAGACGGTGACCACCAGGGTGTTGTCGTCGGCGTTGACGGGTGCGCCGCCCGCGTCGAAAATGCCGATGGCCATGTAGCCACGGCTGTTCTGGGACACGAACTTGCGTGCGACCGCGCGGTCCCGCAGCTTGGGGCTGAAAGGGTCAGTGATGGTCACGGGTCACACTCGAATGTAGGCGAGATCGATGCGGCTGTTGATCCTGGACGCGCTGTCGAACCAGGTGAAAATCTGATCGATGATGTTGCCGCTGGCGGTGTAGCGCACCTTGACAGTGAGCACGTCGTTGGTGTTGAAACGCAGCTGGCCGTTGACGTCCAGTGTCTGGCTGAAGCCGGGGTTGAATCCGCCGCCGCGCATGAACTGCTGCTTGCGGATGGTGGTCTCGATGCCGTTGATGCACAGCACGACGTGGGCGACGTCCGGGGTCACCGACGGGTTCCACTGGATGGCCACCTTGACGTCGTAGAGGCCGGGCTCCTTCATCACGATGTCGGTCTTGTTGGCCGTGTTGAAGAAGTCGAAGTCGTCTTCCAGCTCGTCGCTCCACTCCACCAGCGAACCGGCGGAGACCAGCTTCTGGTTTGCCGACTGGCGCAGGCGGACCACAGGAATCTTGCCGACGGGCAGAACCGTCCAGCGGTTGGTGGCGACGTAGTAGACGAGGTCCTGGATACGGACCCACTGCTCGTTGGCCGGGGTGGTCTGACCAAAGCCTCGCTGGCCGACCTTCATGCCGATGCCCCAGCCTCGGTTGCCAGCGCCCTTGTTGGAGGCGTTCTGGGTGTCCACCACGCTGCCCATGAACTCGCCAGCGCGGTACAGCGACAAGGTGCGTCCCACCAGCTGGGCCCGCCACACGAGGTTGACGGTTCCGGCGGCGACGCCAGGCAGGGTGCCGAGAACCTTCTCATTGGCCTTGCCGGTAGTGGTGTAGTAGATGGTCGCACCATCGTGGCCGACGGCCAGACGCCAGTACGACTGCTTGGTGTCATCCATGCGGAAGTACTTGTCATTGCTGGCGGGCGAGGTGAAGATCGAATCGATATCTTCGATGGCGATGTTGCCGGTCTGCCAGGTAATGACCTGGTCATCGGTCTGGGTGACGGCGTCGACAGGGTTGATGCGCCGGGTGAATCCCCGGTTGGTCCAGCCAGACTGATCGGTCCACGACAGGTTCTGGCCGTCCGGGGTGCCCATCTTGCCGTGCGTCAGGTCGCCTGTGTCGTACTCGACGGCTTCCCAGTTGGTGAGCGAGAGGTCGCCTGCGCCCTGATCGAAGTTGTCGATCGAGTTCAGCCCGGCGACGGGTTCGGTGGGGGCGAAGCTGCCCCACACGCGCACGCGGTCGGTGTCGGTCTCGTAAATCTGCAGGCCCTTGTAGGGCTCAGCTGGCCGCGTCAGCGACGTGCAGATGACGTAGGGGCGATTGAGTAGCCGGGAACCGTCATTGTAGTCGTGGACGTGGTTGCCCTTGGCAGCCTGATTCTCGGTCTCACCCAGGGTGTGGTGCATGGCCGAGTGCGCCGAGTCGGTGTCGGCTTCCTCGTGGGTATAGACCTGCTTGAGCTTGGCACCCTTGCTGATGTCTGCCGGGTCGCCAGAGTGATCGTGGCCCTTGAGCGCAGCGTTATGCTGCAGGGCCTCGATGGCGTCACCCTCGTCAGTGTGAAGCTGGGGGTGGTTGCGCGTCGCACCGGGACCCGCCTGAGAAAGCGGGGTGTCTTCCGGAGCGGTAGTGACGCTGAAGTCGTCAAACCCCTCGGGGTAATTGGTTGGCACCCTGTCTCCTTCTGGTCAGGCTGAGTTCCCGGCGGGGTAGAGGGTCGCCCTACCCACGCCGGGAAGCATGTGGCCGGGAAGGGTTACAGCACGCCCTCGTCAAGATCAGGACGCTTCTTGATGGAGCGCGAGTCCTGCTCGTTGCGGTAGTAATCCCGGTGTGCGAAGACATCCGGACGCGGGTTCGACGGCGGGTAGTGCCCGGTGTTGCGGGCACGCTGCAGCGAGTCGTTCTCCGCTTCCAACGCCTTTGGCGACGGGTCAGCTACGGCAGTCAGGATCGTCTCTCCCCGACCGGGGTTGCGATCGAACTGCCGGGTCTGCCAAGTCAGCTTGGGACGGTCTGTTCCTGCCATGCTGGTTTATCTCCTTCGGGGTTACCCGCCCGCTGGAAGATTGCTCTTCACGGTGGGCTGGATGGACGACAGCTGGTGCGTCCAGCTGTTGTCGGCTTGTGGCGTCGACACCACGCGCCAGGCTTCGCTCTGGTGCTCTGGGCACAGCGGCGGCGCACCTTCAGCGCGCTCCTGCTCGGTCTGGAAGATGGACTCGCCACCGATGATGCAGCGCGGCTGGACGGTCTGACCGTAGGTGCGGCTGGTCGGATCGTTGTCGATGTCGACCGAAAGGCTGTTCTTGCCCTGCGGCTGCAGAATCTGCGGCTCGACGTTGCTCCAGGTGCCGTCCTCGTTCTGGACCTGCGCCTTCGGGGCCTGTTCGATCTGGCCACCCATGAGAAGAGTGATCTCGTTCTCCATGTCCTCGTCGTCGGAGATGGTGACGTGCTTCTTCATCCACAGGCGCTGAAAGCCGGGGACGTTAAGGCACTCCTTCGGGACGATGCGGATGGAGTCGTCGCGACCGGCGGGCTCCAGTTCAAAGCTGATGGTGTCGGTGTTGCACGTGATCTTGTGCGGGGTGTTGTTCTTGGCGAACAGCGTGCCGTTCGATTCACGCAGTGCACGCAGGGACTTCCGCTGCGCAGTAGGTGTGGTCACCTCGGTCTCCTTCACTTGAGGGGCGAAGCCCGCAGGCTTCATCCATTCACGGTGCTGCGAAGGAGGTTGGCAGGATCAGGCAGCGATGAGATCAACACCAGCTGCTGCGACACTCTGAGAGCTGCTGGTGGTAAACGACACGGCTCCCGTGACGGCGGTGACGCCACGGTCGCCGATCAGGTTGTTGTCGCTGTCCTGGGTCTCGCGGTTGTTCCAGTTCCATCCGGTCTCGGCACCACCAGCGGTGACGCCGATGAAGGGCATGTTGCCCGCTGTCGAAGTAATGGACAGGTTCACTGTCGCGCTACCGGTGGTGGTCTGCGTGGCCAGGTTCTGGTAGCCGACGACGTTGCCGTAGAACGCCGCCAGAACGTTCGCCCGAGTGAACGCCTGCGAAGCCTGAATGTTGCCGGTGAGTGTGTGGGTGCCCAATACGGGGTCTTGGCAGTAGAACAGGATGACGTGACCCCGCCGCTGCCCGGACGGGCCGCGCACCGTGTCGGAGCTGGGAATCTCAGTGAACACCGAGCCGAGGTTGCTGGTGACGGTCTTGGCGGTGTACGTGTTGTTCCAGTTGGTGTGTCGACCGGTCAGCGCGACGATGGCACCGCCGGTTTGAGCGACCACCAGCGTGCACGTGGGGCTCATGTTCGAGCCGCCCGTGGTTGTCGTTCCCGAGCCGGAAGCCAGGAACACCGGAGGCGGGGCCTTGACCGGCCTGAGCAAACCGAACGGCATCAGGACGCCGTCACATTCACGGTGCCGACCAGCACCGCGCTGAAGCCTGCTCCGGGTGTGGTGCCGATGGCTGAGATGTAGGGACGCAGGACGTCGCCAGCGCTAATCGCCTGGGACAAGCCTGTGACGCGAACATTGCTGCCGTAGGTCCACTGATTGGCTGCCGTAACAGACAGCGAGGAGCCGGTGATGGTGGAGCCGTTGCGGCGCACCTCGACCGTGGTTGAACCGCTGGCGTCTGCGCTGATGCCTCGGTAAACGATCTCGGTCAGGGTGAATGCCGCAGGGATGGTGAGACCCATCTGGTTGTCGCCGTACCCCACAGCCCTGACGGCGTACGTGGCATGAATCTCGAACCACACCGGGACCGCCGCTGTCTTCGTGGTTCCGTCCACGTACTGCTTGCTGGTGGCGTGGGCGGCGTTGGTCGGGGTGAGGGGAACCTTGATCTGGCTGGAAACAGACTTTGCTGTCATGTGGTCGCCTTTGCTGTGTCAGCTGCGATGATCAGCCCTTGGCCTTCCAGACGACACAGTGGTACTGGTTGGACGACCAGACCTCGTCCGGCTCGACGGAGATGGTGTTGATGGTTGGACGCGCCACGTACACGTCGACCTCGTCGTATGGGCTGGCGTTGCGGAACACGGCGACGCCGACGGCCTTGGTGCCGAAGTTGTGCGTCACGGTGAAGGATGTGGCCGAACCGTCACCCAGGTCCAGTTCATACGGAGCGGTGCCCGCCGGGGTGCTGCTAATGAACACGACAGCCATGGTGTCGGTGCCCAACGTGAAGCTGCCGTTGGTCATCAGGGCGAAGTTGTCGGCCTTGGTGCCCTCGCGGACGATCCAGTAGGAGCCCAGGACGGCCTCACCCGAGGTGTCCCAGTTGGCTGCGCGGGTCATCGCGGTAGCCGAACCATTGAAGATGTACGAGCCGTTCTGGCTGCCGGTGGTCTGGGCAGTCAGCAGGACGAGATCACCGTTGGTCATGGTGACGCCGTCGACCGTGGTGCCCGGCGTGGCGATGTTGACGTTGGCGGTCGACGCCACACGAACGGTGCCCTTGGGGGTCTGCCCGGACACCAGACCGGTCAGCTGCGCGTCCACATAAGCGCGGGTGGCGGCGTCCTGAGCGCTGGTCGGGTCAGCCACCGAGGTCAGACGCTGAGAGCCCATGCCGACCGGGTTGGTCGGGGTGGCCATCTGATCCAGGCGACTGGTGCGGACCTGGGTGTCGAAGTTGCTGATGGTCGACGCCGTCTGGGTGCCGGTGTGGTTGGCGCGGCTGATGGCGTTGGTGTACGACGTGTCGACGTCGGTCTTGCGAGCAGCATCGTTAGGATTGCTAGGTGCACCCAGGTTGACGATCTTCTTGCTGTTCATGTCCTTCTGGGAAGCGGACAGGCGTGCAGTCATGTGTTTGCTATCTCCTAGAACACGGTGGCGACGAAGGTGAGTGGGTCATCGGTGGAGACCCGACAGGTGTTGGGGGTGATCATCTCGGTGAAGAAATCGGTGTACTCGGTGTTGCCGTCCAGGCTGAACATAACGACCTTCACCGGTCCGGTCCGATTCAGATCATGCGGGATGACCGTGACCGACTGCGGGGTGTTCTGGGTGTGCACGTACGGAGCGAACGGCTTGGCAGCCGGAAGCTCGGTGATCAGCTCGGCGAAGTCCGGGTCTAGCGAGACCTCGGCGTACCCGCGCGTCCACAATCGGGTGAAGCCGGGAGACTTGGCGACAGTCCACGGCAGCGGCTGAATGGAGTCCGGGTCACCCTTGGGCTGCAGCTGCCAGCGGATACGCCCCAGGTTGAAGGTGATCGGCTGCCGGGTCAGGTTACGGGCGTAGAGGTCCGGGCGCGGCGCATACCCGTCAGGGTCCTGCTCCAGCTCATACACCAGCTCTACGGACACGAAACCGCCCTCCTATCTGCTACCTCTTCAGGGCAGACGGGAGGGCGGTGACAGGGTTACTGGTTAGACGGCTGCCTTGTTCACCGTGGGCATCACGGTTCCACGCACGGGGCGCTTGATGTGCAGCTTGCGGATGCCGATCACACGGGCGTTGGGGAGCACAGCTTCTCCCTTGGTGCCACGGGTGGCTGGATCAAGGATGAAGTTAGCGATGTCCTCGGGGCTGTCGCCTTCCGGGGCGCTAACAATCACCCGCTGGTCCCGACCTTCACGATCGGCGAGCGTCACCATGTAGGTGTCCATGCCGGTCTCCTTCGTTTCGGAAACTCGTTTGAGTTTCCTCTATACGGATATTGTGCGTCTTCTACACGGTTTGCGCAACATTGGCAACTGTGATTCACCTGAAATATCCGGTCCCGGAGATACAAAACACCCCCGGTCCGAGGACCGGGGGTGCTTGTGCTTCGCTGATGCAGATCAGCTTAGCAAGTGGGGCTTTCGCCCGCTTCCCACCCACGGGAAGGCCTTAATCGTAGCAGATCAAACCACCACTAAGCACCATCGTCCTGCTGCTGAGCCGCGACGATGTGGGACAACTCACGGTCGCTCGTGCGAGCCACTTCGATGAGCTGCTTGGGCTTCCAGGCCGGGTTGCCCTTGGGAGCCTTCACGCGATCCTCAGCGGTCACCGAGACGTACGGCGGGGCTGCCAGGGCGTCGTTGTCGATGCCCTGCTCCTCGGTCACTGGAACGTTGGTCCGCTTGTTGAAGGCGTTGCCGTCCTCCAGGCTGTGGTCGCCGGGGTTGGGCAGCTCTCCAGACCCCTCCGCGATCGTGACGATCGGGGGCGGGGTACTGCTCGGAGAGTTCGGGATGACCAGGCTCATTACACGTCACCTGGGTCCGACTCGAACTTCACCGGCTTGGTCCAGCCGCGCACGACGGTCTTCTTCACCGGGCCCGTGGGGGTCTCGATGGTGATCGTCTGCGTGTTGGCCGGGTTGCCGGGCGCGCTGGAGCGCCAGAACTCCTTGGGCACCATGTTGGCAGTGGGGTACTCCGGTGGCGCACCGTAGTGCTGTTCAACCTTCATCGTCATGTCGTGCTCTCCTTACTTCAGTAGACCGGCAACCATGGACAAGGTGTCCTGAACCGAATGGACGGGGACCTCGAACGCCGCCATGTGAGCCTGCATGGCCATCGCGGCATCGCCGTTCTCGCGAGGATGCTGGCTAACCCACCCGCGTAGCCATTTGTCCCAGACGCCGCCGTGCACCAGGGCGGTGTGCAGCGATCCTTGGACCGGCGGCAGGTTGCGCTTGTGTCGCCACTGGCTCGGTGGCGGCATCTCCGGACGCCGTGGGTCTTGCCACTCACCGGGGTCGCCCTGCTGGTAACGCGGGATTGGGTTATTGAGCGGGTTCTTCGTGCCCCACTCCTGCTCGACCTGTTGTGGATCGCGGCCACGGTTCTTCGGGGCGTCCAGGACCTTCTGCAGACCCTTGGGGCGCTCACCGGGGGCTACGGAGCCAGCACCACGGCCAGCAGCATCTACGTCGGCCTTGAACTTGCCCCAGGGGCCAGCCTGAGTCTGCTTCGGCACCTGGTGCTTACCGGGGTCCTGCTGCATCTCGTTGATGCGGCGTGTGGCCTCCCAGGACGCCCGAGCATGCAGATCGTAGGCCAGGTCCTGGCGCTTGCCGCCGATGCTCATGTCATTGAGCTTGGTGAAGTGCTCAGGGGTGGAGTAAACCGCGTTCGACAGGTCGGCCCCATGTGGGGTCATCTGCAGCCGGGCGTGGTGAGTGTCCACCGTGGTGGCCTGGTCGGGATGCATGCGCCAGTCCGGTTCACCGCTGTACGGGTTGACCGGGTGCTCGTAGTACCCGTTGTCGTCTTCCACGCCGGGACGCGGGGGACGGAAGTCGGCGGGGTCCATGATGTTGCTGAAGAAGGCCTTGGTTTTCGGGCCACCGAGTACCGTGCGGGGGTCCTCACCGTGGTAGATGCGCTTGGCGTCGTTGACCTGGCCGCTCAGGGTCGGCATGGTGAAGTCCGGATTGGAGCCGTCGTAGTTGGCCGCGAAGTGCGTGCCGTGCTCGATGTTCTCGTCCCAGGACTTGCGCGGGCTGAACGCCGAGAAGGTCGACACGACGCGGGGGTGGTCGCCGTGGGTCTTGTCGGCGACGTCCTTGGTCAGGTCGTGTGCGGCGCGGTACCAGACGCGACCGTCGTAGTCCTGGTCGGGTGTCTGAGCCAAGTGGTGCGAGACGTGGTTGTTGACCAGGTCTTCGAAGCTGCGACCGGTACCGTTCAGAACACCCCACGGGTCGTTGACGGGGTCCTCGGAGGCGTTGACACGCTCGATGAGCCCGGCGTTGCGCTTGGGGTGCAGTCCGGCCTCGGACGGGTGCATGACATCGCTCTCCATGGGAGGACGCGTGTCCGAATGGAAAGCTCCGCCGTCGGTGGCTCCACGCCAGTCGCTCTTCATCCACGGGGCGTCTTCGGCTGCCGGGTTGGGGCGCGGGGTCTGGTGTCCGTATGCGGAAGTGTCGCCGCCTCGGCCACCGGGAGCATGAGCGCGCGGGTCCATGTCCAGGGCCTGACGCAACCACGCATTCGACATGGTGGCCTGGTCACGAGCGGATACGAAAGTACGCATGGGTGTGGGCTCTCCCTTCTATCAATTAGGAGAGCCCACCAGGTGTCTTACAGGCTGACCCGCTTCACCGAACCGGTGGCGATCGAGTCGCCGAGCCACTCGTTGAACTGGAAGTCACCGCCGAACCACTGGCCTTCGTCCAGGTCAGCGATCTCGCCCTCGACTCGCGCCTTCAGTTCTGCACGGGTGAACTTGCCGCCGTCATACTCATAGCCGCTTGAAAGAACCATGTCACACCTCCTCCCGAGCACCCAGGAAGGCGTCCAGCGCCTGCTGCTTGCGGGCGTATCCGGTCTGCGGGTGGGCCCAGTCCTCGGTCAGGGTGTCCCAGACGCCCCAGTCGTAGGAGATCAGGTCGTCGTCGGAGTCAAACTCCTGGCGCTCCAGACGGAAACGACCCTGGGCTTCAACCCAGACGTTCTCGTCCCACCGGGTGAAGATGAAGGGGCCGACCTGGAGAGTTACGGTGCGGTTCTGCGTGGTCATGGTGACCTCTTTCTCGTGGGTGCTGATACAAGTATTGCAGCTCCTGGAAGGAATGTCAAGTGATGGCCCACCACTGTGTTCCGTCAGAGATGACATTCATGACGGCGTTCTGCGTCGTGACAGCTTTGGTCGACGCGGCGTCGATCGTTTCAGAGGCGTTGGGGTCGAAAGTCACCGCATTGGCTGAAGAGTCAGTCTTCTTGATGGTGTACACCTGGCCGGGCACCGACGCTGCCGGGGGAGAGCCGATGGTGATTGCACCACTGGTGGCGTTGCACAAGATGATCTGGTCAGCAGCTGTCGCCGTGTAAGACGTTGTCTTGGCGACAACAGATTGCGCAACCAGGGGTACCCAGACACCCGGAGAGCCGCCCGTGACGCACTTCCAGCCGGTCGGGCCAACACCCGAGGTGTTCCAGCACAGGTCGCCAGCCAGCCACTGGCCGTCGGTGGGGATGCTGCTCTGCTGGAATACCGACCGGCCATTCTCCGGATACCACAGGCCGTTGCGGGTCTGTCCGCCCACGGCGGCAGGGATGGCCGGGGTGCCCGACCACGCCGCCCAGGCTGTGCCACCGATGTGCGACCCCTGGTCCCAGAGGTATTGCAGGGAGCCGGATGCGGCCACCTGCGCCCACTGCGTGTAGGTACCCGACGCGGTGCCACGCACGATGCGAACCTGCGAGTGTGGACCCATGGCGTTGAGAATCAGCTGTGGCATCGTGGTGGTGCCGTCAACCGTCACCGAGAACTCCGCCGACGACGCTGACAGCCGGGTCACCATGTCTCGGACCCAGATTTTGTAGTAGTAGGTCGCAGCAGTCAGGGTGGTGCTGTACCCACCGGCAGACATCGCCCACGCTGTGGCGCTGCCGAACGGCTGGCTGTACGCCGTGGTGGGGATGGGCTGGCCGTTGTTGGGCACGATGGCCCACGCAGCCTGCAGGTACTTGATGGTGAAGTCCGACCCCACGCGCAGGGGAGCTGCCGTCAGCGCGGCGGCGATGTTCGTCGCGTTGGAGGAGGCTCCGGTGGAAGTGACATTCGGAATCAGGAAAGTGCCCGATTGGAATCCAGGCTTGGCCGTGGAAGAGCCGAACACCACCGACCTGGCGCTTTCGAAGGTGATCTCACCCTGCTTGCCCAAGCTCTGAATGTCGACGTCGGTGTTGCGGAGCGCGCCATAGGTGCTGGCGGGGTCGTCCAGACGCTGAGTGAAACGGACATGACGACTGAAGATCACCCGGCTGTTCAGTGTATCGTTGACGTCATCGATCTGGAACGTGGGGCGGTACTTGCGTGCCTCGTAGTAACCGCTGCGCACCGCGACGTTGGACCCCTTGATCAGGAAGTTTGCCGTGGACGACGTGGTGCCGTCGCCCTCGATGTGGTTACCTTCCAGGACCACGTCCGAACTGACGAACTGGTGCCAACCCGAGATGCAGCCCCGCACTGTCGCTCCGAGGCAGTTGTTCAAGCTGATGCCAGGGCAGGCGTAGGCCATGATCTGATCGAACACGTATCCGTCACCGTTGCCGGTGCCCTGATAGACCCATCCCGTGATGGTGTCGGCGCTGATCTGGCTCAGACTCGTGAAGTCGCTGTATCCGGCACTGACGAACCCATTGAGCATGGTGGTCAGATTGATGCGGGTGGCCCGGACCGACCGCTGGTACAGCTTGATCAGAGAGCCGTTGGGAGAGTTCGCCCCCGAGAATCCGACATCCTCGAAAACCACTTTCCAGTGGGTGTTGAAGTCGTTGGTGGAGGTGGAGTTGGCCAGGAACAGGTAGTCCGTGCTGGTCATGCCCGTTGGGAACATGATGCGCGATGTCTTTCCCGCGCCCTTGAAGACGTAGGTGTTCAGGCTCTGGTAGTAGCTGCCACCAGAAACCGCTGTGTTGTTCAGGCCGACGTTGTACGTGGTGGGGGTCCAGTTTCCCGGAGGGACGTAGCAATATCCACCGCTGGCCTCCATGGCTGCCACCACGGCAGTCAGGTTGAACGTGTTGCCGGTGGTGATGTAGTCGCGGATATCCACGACTGGCCTGGCCGTGCTCTTTGCCACGAGGTCGGAGTACGGGATGCCACCACCGGGCTTCTGGTAGGCGGTGTTGGCCAGACCCAAGGAGGTCTGCACAGCAGCAGCGAGGTCGACAGCGGGGACGCCGCCGCCAGGCTTCTGGTAGGCCGTGCTGGCCTTGGTCAGATTGGTCTGGGCAGCAGTCTCCAAGTCTGCGACCGGGACGCCCGTGCCAGGCTTGGTGTACTTGCTGTCCGCCGTCGACTGAGCGGTGTTGGCCGCTGTGAGCGCGCTGGCGGCGAAGGTGCTGGCCGCTGCAGCGGAGTTGGCAGCGGTGTCGGCTGTGGCCTGAGCCGCATCGGCAGCCGCTTGAGCCGCATCGGCACCGGGGCCCTGCGGTCCAGTCGGTCCGGTCGGCCCAGCAGGACCGGTGGCACCCGTGGCTCCAGTGTCACCCTTGGCCCCCTTGGCACCAGTGTTGCCCTGGGGTCCCTGAGGTCCGGTAGCGCCTGTGGGGCCTGCGGGTCCGGTGAGTCCAGTCAGGCCGCGTGCTCCGGAGGGTCCCTGTTGGCCCGTGGGTCCGGTTGCTCCAGCGGGACCGGGAACACCCACGCCGGTTGGGCCAGCGACGCCCTGAGGCCCCCGTGGGCCGATGGGGCCTGCGGGTCCTGTGGGTCCGAGGTCACCGCGAGGACCCTTGTCGCCGGGGAAGCCCGGCATACCACGCGGGCCTTGAGGACCGGTTGCGCCGTTGGACCCGGCTGCACCACGGTCACCCTTGTCGCCCTTGTCGCCCTTAGGTCCACGAATGCCAGGTGCTCCCGGAAGACCGATAGGCCCCTGAGGGCCGACGGGGCCACCAGGGGTGCCCGGAGGACCTTGCGGACCGACGGGACCTTGAGGCCCCATGGTCTCGATGATCCGGACGTTATCCCCTGAGGTCTCTGTCGGCACCAGGCGCAGGCCCTCCGAAGGCAACGGGGTAATCACCCACATGCCCGGAGACGCTTCACGCTCCCAGGTTTGGTTGATGCTGCTGAAGCGCCAGGATGCACCGCTAGCGTCGGTCCACAGGGCCATCTGTGTTTCTCCCTCGTATCTACCTATTGAGGGAGGTCACAGGACCGAAAGCACTCCTGAGCGCTCGAACTCCAGCAGGTCCTCCCGGCTGACCAGGTGAATCCCCGCTTCGCGATATTTGACCTCGGACTCCGGGCGCAACCAACCCTTGACGTCGATGACGGTGTCGTCGTTGACGATGAAGTCGGGGCGATAGGTGCCCGCTGAGGTGTCGATGTCGGGACCGTCGTAGGAGCGCCACGGGACGTTGAAGCGCTCACAGGCAGCGACGAAACGGACTTCCCACATGCTGTGGAAGACGACCGCGCCGATGGGGAGGTCGGCGATGAACTTGTCGCGGACCTTCTTGACCTGACGATGACTGCAGGCATTCGAACAGTACTTGAGCTTGCCCTGCCAGTGCGCGGGACGCGAGAACGGTTCCCCGCAACCCAGGCAGACAGCTTCCAGACGAGGCTGAGCGGCGCGTCCTGGCGTGGGTCGGTGCTCACTACAGAAGGTTCGGTTGTACGAGCCGGTGGAGATACCGCAGATTCGGCACTCAGGGTAGTTCCTGGTGCGCTTGGCGGCAGTATTGCGGTTTCGACACACCGTCGAGCAGAACTGCTGATCCTGTCGCCTGAAAGCAGTCATGGTCTGTCCACACTCTCCGCAGGTGCGAGATACCACAGCAGCCTCATGAGTCATCTGGTTGTAGCAGGTCTTGGAGCAGAACTGCTGGGGCTTACTGCGGCGATGCCGGAACTCCTGGCCACATTCCCGTCGAGCGCACGTAGCGGTCAGCCACGACCCGTTGTCGGCGTAGGACTTCTTCATCGCCTGGGCACGCAGTTTCTTGCCACACTCGGTGGAGCAGGTGCGTGCGGTGCGGTCGTGAGGCTTGTCGCAAATCTCGCAGGACTTCATGGAGTAAGCATATCGTATGTCCGCCTTGGTTAAGGAAGAACTTGCGAGTATGCCTGTTCCGAACCCCTAGATTAAGGATTGTCATGAAAGCGTGTGCGCAACAGAAAACCCGCCACCTTTGCAGGTGACGGGCCTCTGTGTTAAGGTTTAACCGTTGGTGCGGTGGTCTCACGCCTTGCGCAAAATCACGATGCCCCTCGGGTTGAGCACGGCCATACCGACCAGCTCGTCCATGACCCAGCCCTTGTGGAACTTGGCCACGGTGTTGTTCTCCTCGACGTCCAGCGAGTACATGACCGGGAAGACACCCAGGAACTGGGGCTCAGGGGTCAGGTAGACCGTGCCGCGAGGGATGATGATCGATTTGCCGATCTGGAACTCACCGAACTGGACGATACGCTCGCCAGCAACCACGGAGTCCTTGAAGGCCCAACCGGTGGTGTTGATGTCCCACCGGTACAGGTCGCGGTATTCCTGGGGGTTAGCCAGCAGGCGCGAGCTGTCCAGCTGACGCTGGTCGGTGTAGGTGACGGCGGTGTACAGATCGTCCGGCATCAGGTGGGTACCGGCGATGGTGATCTCGTTGGGGAGAGCACCTCCACCCGGACCCGGCACGGCGCTGGCGTCGACCACGCGGTAGGAGATCGCCGCAGCTTCCAGCAGCGTCACGAGGCGCGAGTCCTCCTGGCGCATGATGGCCTGCTTGGTCATGTCCTGCGTGTACTCCACGATGTTGGAGCGCAGGTAGTACAGGTCTTCCTTCTTGATCTCCGGGAAGGAGGCGATACGGAAGAGCTGCACCTCGACGCGCTTGCCCTCGAACGGGGTGATCTTGACTTCACCCTCGTTGCCGTGGAGCATGTACGCCTGGCCGAGGTCGTCCAGCACGTCGTACTGGATCGGGATGCCCGGCGTCAGCGTGTCCTCCAGGAGGACGTTACGCAGGATGCCCTGGTAGCGGAGCTGGAGCTGAATCGGTCCGATCATCGACTGACCGAGGCGCTGAATGCCGCCGGTCTTGTCGCTGAGGATGTGCATCAGCTTGGCCTGCTTCTCCTGAGCGGAGAGCTTGCGATTGCCGAGACGGCGCTTGGCAGCAACAATGTCTGCCACGTAGTCGTCGGATGCCTTGGCGAAGCGACCGAGGCCGCTGCCTGCTGCGACTGGAAGTCCACTCATGATGGTTAGCTACCACCTTCCAGGGTTCCGCCGGTCGCCGCGAAGTCGTAGCGGTTCAGGCTGACCACGATCTTGTCCGTCGACGGAATGTCGATCAGAGTCGCAATCGCGTTCTTTGCGTTCACGCCTGCCGGGGTCAGCTGACCCTTGCTGTTGGCGGTCAGCATGTAGTTGCCGGGACCGGTGACCTCGGGCCAATCGGCCTCTGTGTCGAATGCGGGGGCGAGGATTTCGAACACGGCGTCCGGGCCTCCGACCCACACCGTGTACAGACCGGTACCGCTGCCGGTCACCTCGTTGACCTCGTGGCCGTTGTACCCGCCCGTGTTGACGAACAGGGCGCTCAGGCCGAACGGCACGGTGCCAGCAGCTCCGGTGTACGGCGCGAAAACCTCGCCGTAGACGCGCTGCATGACGGTGCCGGGGTAGATGTCGAAGTCGACGTCCAGATCGGGGTCAAGGAACCCGCCCCAGGGGGTAGCCTGGTGCTGTGCGTACAGAGGGCGCAGGGTGCGCTTCTGTGCGGGGTTGCTCAATGGCGGACGAAACACGTTACTTCAACTCCTCTCAAATACTCGTTTTTGGTGACGCAGTCGGCGCTTAGCCGAACAGGAGAGCGTCGTTTTCGGGGTTGTTCTGGTTTGCCGCGCTCCGCTGAACGTTGGCCTGGCGCATGTTTCCGCCCTGGCCGAGTCCTGCTGGGATTGGCGACGAAACGGCCCCGCGAGTACTTCCGCTGGCGACCTTCTGCTGGCGATCCGCCTGGCGGACCATTGCGAACCGTTCAGCCAGAGCGGTGCGGTCCAGGATCAACCCACGGCTCATGGTGCTGTACTCACCGGCAAGCTGATACTTCCGCTCACGGGTGTTCGGTTCGAGACCGGCGGCGATCATGGCCTCCGCGCAGCGGATAGCCAGAATGCCGTCGGCCTTCTTGCTCGTCTTCGGGGCCTGGCCCGGAGCGAAGTTCTGGCCGGTGGACAGGTCAGGATCAGTGATGTCCTTACCGGCATTGTTGTCCCAGCCCGACTCATCGAACTGAGAAGCCTGGGCCTCGGCGTCGGTGGTGTTGCTCACCGGAGTCGGAACGCTGATGCGCTCGTCCGGAGCGGCGGTCTCCAGGTCCACGGCCTGCTTGCGCACGTTGCTCACCTTCTTCGACTGGGCCTTCTTGGCTGCTTCAACCTTTCGGGCTTCCCGCAGCGCAATTCCCAGTGCCGGGAACATGGCCTGTACCTGAATGCCGTTGTAGTCGGCGAACTGCTTGGCAGCCTTGCGGAT
>Ga0075464_10000201_pt1 | contig 25581 bp, 25 predicted proteins | sample DEB19_08_DNA_5_FD_75068 | JGI IMG/M metagenome (GOLD analysis project Ga0075464, IMG submission 75068) | Aqueous microbial communities from the Delaware River and Bay under freshwater to marine salinity gradient to study organic matter... | ecosystem: Environmental > Aquatic > Marine > Coastal ...
AAGGTTCTTCAATGATGGGAACTGACTTGTTTTCAGTTCAATATCAGATGATGATGTCTGACATCTATTCACTTCGTGACCCAGGTTCCATTGTGAACTATGAAATCACCAAGCAATATATGAGTCTCATTGAACTTGAGTTGAATGGTATGACTCAACAGGTGGTGTTCTCTCGTCATATGAATCGACTTGAGATTGAAATCGATTGGAAGCATACTCTTCATGCTGGACAATATGTTATCATCGAAGGTTACTTTACGATTGATCCAGAAGCATACCGTGACATCTATAATGACATGGCTTTAAAGAAATATTTGACTGCATTAATTAAAAAACAATGGGGTCAGAACTTGTCTAAGTTTGAAGGAATGCAACTACCAGGTGGTGTTACTATCAATGGAACAAAGATCTTTGAAGAAGCTAAAGCTGAGATTGAAAAGATGGAAGAAGAGTTTGAATCCAAATTCGCGTTTCCAGCTGACTTTTTCGTGGGATAATTAGTTTGTTGATAAATATATTTTATTATGCACGAAGCCTTTGTATATAGTTGGAGAAATATTATAACTAATCAATTATATATTGGTTGGCATAAAGGTGATGTCAATGATGGTTATATTTGTTCCAGTAAAATTGTATTACAAGAATATAAAAATAATCCAACTATATTTGAAAGATATATAATCTCTAGGGGAACTAGAGATCAAATGGTTTCACTAGAAGCAACATTACTTAAAGCAGTTGATGCTAAAAATAATAATGACTATTATAATCAACATAATGGTAATGGCAAATTTACATTGAAATTTCATTCAGAAGAAGCTAAACTAAAGATAGGTAATGGTAATAGAGGTAATAAAAGACCTGATGTTATAGCTCGCAATAAATCAGAATTTGGTAACGGTAGAACAGAAGAACATAGAAGAAAGTTGAGTGAAAGAGCTTCTACATATGTTGGTGATAAAAATCCAATGTATGGAAGAAATCATTCACTTGAATCTAGGAAAAAAATGTCAGATTCTTCAATCGGAAAGGGTAAGGGTATTCCTAAATCAACAGAACATAATCTTAAAAACTCGATAGCCATGAAGGAATTATGGCGAAAAAGAAAGGAATTAAAAAATGCCTCTTAATGTTTACTTTCATAATGGAACTAAATCTGAACAAAATTTATTTGAAGATTTAACCATTGAAGCTATGCGCGTGTACGGGCATGATATTTGGTATCTGCCAAGATCATATTATTCGATTGATTTAATACTGAATGAAGATACTTTAAGCAAGTTTGATTCTGCATTTAAGATTGAAATGTATATTGAATCAATCGATGGTCTTGAAGGTGATGGTAAGATGTATTCAAAGTTTGGGTTTGAGATTCATGATCAGATTACACTTGCTGTTTCCCGTAGACGATGGAATCAGCTTATTGGTCATAAAGGATATACGAAAGATTCGATTCGACCACGTGAAGGTGATTTGATCTATATTCCAATGACTAAAGGTCTTTTTGAAATTAGATACGTCGAAGATAAAAAACCATTCTTTCAACTGAAAAATGTACCAACATTCAAACTTACATGCGAAACCTTTGAGTATGCAAACCAAGAGATTGATACTGGTATTGCTGCTGTTGATGATCTTCAACGCACTTCTTCTCAGATGGTTACTGCTTCAGTGGAATTTACTGCGAATGAAAGGCATTTCATTAATGAAAAACTTATCATTACTCTACCTTCAGGTGTTACAGGTTATACCAAGCTTCTGGAATATGCAGTTGATCCATTAACTGATGTTCTGACCGAACGTATGAGTGTTCTTAGCTTTAACGATGGTAACTTCCATAAGTTGGTGGCTGGAACCACATTGACTGGTATGAAGTCTGAAATCGTATCTACAATCGTTGATACCTATGAACTTGGAGATATGGATCCTATTGCATATAATAATGACCCAGGATCACAAAACAATGCATTTGAAAGTATCGGAAATGAATATATTGATTTCTCGGTAGAAAACCCATTTGGAGACGCTCACGTTATTTAATCATGTTAGATGGATCATATTATTACAATGGAACATTGAAGAAGATCGTTGCCGTATTCGGTACAATCTTTAATAATGTCTATACTGGAAAAGCTATCGATGGTAAGCTTATGAATGTTACTCGGGTTCCATTAGCATATGGCCCTAAAGAACATTTCTTAATGCGTATTAAGACAAATGAAGGCGATGAATATCCAACAGATATTGCATTGAGGCTTCCTCGTATGAGCTTTGAGATGACAACTATCGGTTATGATAATAATGTCAAATTGAACAAGCTCAATACCAGAAGCTTTGCTACTGGTGAAGATAATAGTCAACGCAACTTTATTAAGCAGAGTGTTCCATATCTTCTTGGAATGCAGTTGAATATTATTGCTCGTAATCAGGATGATGCTCTTCAAATCTTTGAACAGATTATTCCAACATTTACTCCAGAGTATACGATTACGGTCAAGGATCTTGAGGGGCCTGGAACACTCACAGATGTTCCTATTACTTTAAATACTACGACATTTCAAGATGATTATGAGGGCGATTTTACAACAACTAAACGCCATCTTGTTTACACATTAGACTTTACAATCAGAGTTAAGTTTATTGGCTCGATTAGTAATTTGAAGAGTGTTATTAAAGTTGTGGATGCAAATCTATATGAAGGTCTGAATCCAATCGATGCAACACCGATTGATAAAGTTCATCTTGAATTAGGTGATCCAGTGAATGATACTAAAGAGGATTTCACTGTCAATACAACCTTTGGTTTCTTATAATGAAAAAAGACAAAGAGAGTATCATGGCATCATTGTCTCAACATTTTCCAGTAGCCGCTAAAGAAGATGTTGTTCCAGTTGTAGCCACGATTGATTCTAGTATTGCTGAAGATACGGAATCTGATTATGAGTATTCACGTCAGAGATTAAAGAAGCTAATTGATAATGCTGAAGAATCTATCGCCACGATGATGGCTCTTGCATCAGATTCAGAGACTCCTAGAGCATTTGAGATTCTGTCGGGTATGTTGACAATGGCTGCTGATCTAAACCAACAGCTAATGAACCTTCAGAAGGATCGAAAGAAGCTTCATGAAAAGGCTTTAACTAAATCCAATAATAATGGTGGTAATACAACTACTACAAACAATTCAATTTTCGTTGGTAGCACTACTGAACTTCAGAAGTTTTTGACATCGCAAAAAGCTGAGGCGGTAGATATTTAATATGGCTTATAATAGCGACAATCAGAGGGATGCATATAACGGCAATCCATACGTCAAACCCGATGGGTATCAACAGAGCTTTACGGCTAATGAAATTGTTGAATACCAAAAGTGTATGGCGGATCCTGCATATTTCGCTAGAACATATATTAAGGTTATTAACCTTGACAGAGGCTTGGTTCCATTCCTTCTTTATCCATATCAGGAGGAAATGTTCAAGCATTTCAATAGCAATCGATTCTCTATTGTCTTAGCTTGTCGTCAATCTGGTAAATCGATCAGTTCTATTGCCTATCTGCTTTGGTATGCGATCTTTCATTCCGAAAAGACTATTGCAATTCTGGCTAACAAGGGAGCAACAGCACGTGAAATGTTATCACGCATCTCTCTAGCTATTGAGAACTTACCATTTTTTCTTCAGCCTGGATGTAAAGTCTTTAATAAAGGAACTATTGCATTCTCCAATAACTCTAAGATTGTTGCCGCTGCTACATCAGCTTCATCGATTCGAGGTATGTCGATTAACCTTTTGTTCTTGGACGAATTTGCTTTCGTTGAAAATTCAAACGAATTCTATACATCGACATATCCAGTTATTACTTCTGGAACTCAGACTAAGGTAATTATTACATCTACTGCAAATGGTGTTGGTAATCTATTCTATCGACTTTGGGAGGGAGCAGTTCAGGGTGCAAATGACTTCAAGGGATTTAGGGTTGACTGGTGGGATGTTCCGGGACGTGATGAAGAATGGAAAAGGCAGACCGTAGCTAATACATCTGAACTTCAGTTTTCCCAAGAATTTGGAAATTCATTCATCGGATCATCTAATACTCTGATTTCTTCTGATGCTTTGCTTGGACTTAAAGGTAGAGAACCGACATATAGACAAAGAGATGTTAATTATTTCTTTGAACCTAAAGAATCACATCATTATGCTTTAGTTGCTGATGTATCTAAAGGTCGTGGCCAAGACTATTCAACATTTACTATAATTGATGTTTCTGTGATGCCATTTGAACAGGTGGCTACATTTAGAGATAACCTAATTTCACCATTATTGTTCCCAGATATTATTGTTAGGACTGCGAAGACTTACAATAATGCAATGGTTATTATTGAGAATAACGATGCTGGACAGGTTGTTTGTAATGCTGTCTATCATGAATATGAATATGAAAACACATTCGTTGAATCAGCTGTCAAGTCTGGTGGTATCGGTGTGACAATGACCAAAAAGGTTAAGCGTATTGGTTGTTCTAATCTTAAAGATATTATCGAGTCTGGTAAATTGATGATTTACGATGTAAATACAATTCATGAGTTAAGTTCCTTTGAATCACGCGGTGGTTCTTATCAGGCAGCTGGAAGCACACATGATGACATGGTTATGAATCTGGTGCTATTTTCTTGGTTTGTTTCGTCTGAAGCATTTGGTGATATATCCACTATTGATCTAAAGCAGTTATTATACTCAGAAAGAATTCGTGAAATGGAAGAAGATGTTCCTTTATTTGGTATATTTTCTGCAGAAGAAAATGCTATGAGCCCAGAATATGCGGAGATTGTAAAAGCACAACAAGAGTGGGGTACATTCTAAAATCGCTGAAATTATAAATACATTTCATTGAGTGCTTCTTATTATGCGTCAAGACTTATCATTAACTAAATAACAACTGAAAGAACAAAAACATGGGATATTTAACATCACCTGGAATTACAATCAATGAGATTGATTCCACTAACGTCGTGCCTGCCTTGTCTACCTCCTCTGGTGGATATGCTGGTCATTTTAACTGGGGACCAGCCGAACAAATCGTTTCGGTTAGTTCAGAAAAAGAACTTGGTGCTATCTTTGGAACACCCGTTTCTGGAGATACTACTTCTATTTCATTCTTAACGGCTGCCAGTTTCCTCAAATATGGAAATTCTTTAAGTGTTGTTCGTGCTATCGATTCGACTGATTTGAATGCTACGTCTACTGGTATCGGTACACAAATCAAGAATAGCGAAACTTTCGATGCTCTTGATGGTATTTCCTCACCATTCGCCGCTCGATATGCTGGTTCACTAGGAAATGGAATTCTAGTGAATGTTTTATATGGAGCTGCTAATATCAATTTCGATAGTCCTTCTGGTTCGACTACTGCTGCCGATAAAGTTGAATCCTTTCTTATGGATGAGTTTCATCTTTTAGTGATCGATGCTGATGGTAAATTTAGCGGAACGATTGGTACAATTCTTGAAAAATTTGCTGGACTTTCTCTTGCATCTGATGCAAAAGATGTCAATGGTGCGTCACTTTATTATAAAGATGTTATCAATCAGAATTCAGCATATGTCTATGCTGGATCACTTGCTGGATACTTCTATAATGCAGATCAAACACTTACTTATGCAAGAGATAATGGTAATTTCTATCAACTTACTTACAGTGGTTATAATGGTGCTACTCTTAGTTTTAACGGGCAATCCACGATTACAAGTGTTGTAAATGGTATTACTCAGGATCCAGTTATTCAAAATAACATCATTAAGTTTGTTGCTCAAAGTAATGCATTTAGTGGTGTTGCTGGAACTAAAGGTAATAATGTTACAGTAACATTTGTTAAAGCTATTTCTGGTGTTAAATCGTGTGAGGTTACAGCTCCTGATCCTGCGAATGGTTTCATTAATATCAAATACACGTATTCTGGTGTTAGCACATTTACTGCTGGTGAATTGCAAAGTCTACTTGACCCAGCTTTAGATACGGCTGGTATTAATAGCTTTGCAATTACCGTAAAAGTTGGTGATATTGATCTTTCTGATCCTGGCATTTATGTTGGTCAAGAAACAGAATATGCGATTGCATCCGATTCGGTGATTCAATTCTCTCCAGTATTAGTAACAGGAGTTCCTGTTACATATAGTTTTAGTGGTGGCAATAACTTGGGTGGACAAGGTTCTTTCGTAATGTTAGGTGGTACCGATTCAACCAAGAAATCACAATCTGTTGTCAATGCTCTTGATGTTATTGGTCTTTCTGATCCTAACATTATCGATATTAACTTGCTGTTTACTGAAAATTCGGTCGATGGTGGTGATTGGTCGCAATCTGATGTTGATGATGCTTTATTCACTATTGTTGAATCTCGTCGTAATCTAGTTGGATTTATTTCAGCACCACTGAGTATCACTTCGATGACATCGAATGTTGATAAACAAGCTGCTATCCTTGCTAAATTCCAAGATCAAAACATTGGCGTTGGTTCTTCTAGCTTTACAGTGTTCGATTCGACTCCAGTATATGTCTATAACAAATATACTGATACGTATTCGTGGATTGCATCTTCAGGCCATATGGCTGGTCTTTGCGCTAATACCGATCTTGTATCCGAGCCTTGGAATTCGCCAGCTGGGTATACTCGCGGTCAGCTTCGCGGCGTGACTAAGCTTGCTTATAATCCAAATCAAAATGATCGTGATACGCTCTATAAGGCTCGTATCAATCCGATTGTTTCGTTCCCAGGTAAAGGCATCTTACTCTTCGGTGATAAGACAGCTCAAGCTAAACCAGGTGCATTTGATCGTATCAATGTTCGTCGTCTGTTCAACACTCTTGAGAAAGCGGTTGCTAATGCTTCGCAATATCAACTGTTTGAAATCAATGACGAATTCACACGTGCTTCATTCAGAAATACCATTGAACCTTATCTTCGTGATGTCAAGGGTCGTCGTGGTATTATTGACTTCAAGATCGTCTGTGATGAAACGAATAATACTGCTGGTGTGATCGACAGTAACCGTTTCGTTGCTGACATCTTCATTAAGCCTGTTCATTCGGTTAACTTTATTACACTTAACTTCATCGCTACTCGCACTGGTGTTGAATTTAAGACTTTGGTTGGCTAATATAACCTATAAATAATAACAACTAAATACTTAAAGAAACTACTATTATGGCAGGATTAGATGATTTTAAAGCACAATTAAAAGGCGGTGGTGCCCGTCCAAACCTATTCAGTGTTGAAGTTGGTTGGCCTTCGGCTACCACTGGAAACATTGTTACATCGGCATTCATGATTAAGGCAGCTTCACTCCCAGCGAGTGTTATCGGCCCGATTGAAGTTCCGTTTCGCGGACGTAAGCTGAAGATTGCTGGTGATCGTACCTTTGAAAATTGGACCATCACGGTTATCAATGACAATGGAATGGAAGTTCGCAATGCATTCGAAGAATGGATGAACCTTGTGAATGCTCATACCGAAAACATTTCGTATTATGGAGGTGGTAATAATGCCCTTTCATACATGCAAAATATGGTTGTTCATCAACTTGATCGTCAAGAAAACATTACTAAATCATATAAGATTGTGAATGCTTTCCCAGTGAATATCCAAGCTATTGATCTTAGCTACGATGACACCGATAAAGTTGAAGAATTCACCGTTGAGTTGGCTTACCAATACTGGGAGTCCAATACAACAACGTAATATTTAATTACACCCCTATACCGAGTAATCATGTTCTATCCGTGATTACTCGGTATATATACTATTATGGAATTATTTGGATTTGAAATCTCGAAAAAGATTGCCAAGGGCAAGGACTATAAAGAACCAGAAGATGTGGTTTCGTTTGTCCCGCCAATGGATAAAGAGGGCACTTCATTAGTTAATGCTGCCTCTGGATACTTTGGTCAATTTGTTGACATCGATGGCACGGCCATTGTCAATGAAAGAGATATTATCATTAAATATCGAAATGCAGCCACATTGCCTGAGTGCGATTCTGCTATCTCTGATATTGTTGACGCTTCTATTGTTTCCGATGAAGATAGTACATCTGTTAGTCTAATGCTTGATGATCTGGAATATCCAGATTCGATTAAGAAAAAGATCATTACAGAGTTTGATAATATTATTAAGGTGCTGAATTTCAATCGTGATGGCACCGAAATTTTCCGTCGTTGGTATATTGATGGTAGACTTTACTATCATCTTATCATTGATACTAAAAAACCAAAAGATGGTATTGTTGAGGTCCGATATGTTGATCCAACAAAGATCAAGAAGGTTCGTGAGGTCTCTTCCAGAATGGATAAACACACTGGTGTTAAAACTATTGAAACCACTGGTGAATACTTTATCTTTGGTGATAGTGTGGGTCTGAATAATGTTGGTGCTGCCGCATCGCAGTTAAAGATCGATCCAAATGCTATTGTATATGTTCCTTCTGGTATTGTAGATGAGACTGGTCGAACAGTTATCTCCAATATGCATAAATCGCTGAAGCTTGTAAATCAGCTTCGTATGATGGAAGATGCATTGGTCATCTATCGTATCTCCCGCGCTCCCGAGCGTAGAATTTTCTATATTGATACTGGTAACCTTCCAAAGGGTAAGGCTGAAGAATATGTTCAGTCGATCATGTCGAAATATCGCAACAAGCTGGTATATGACATGAATACTGGTGACATCCGAGATGATCGTAAAGCAATGAGTATGCTTGAAGATTTCTGGTTGCCTCGTCGTGAAGGAGGTCGTGGTACCGAAATCACCACTCTTCCAGGCGGTGAAAACCTTGGTCAGATTGAAGATGTTAAGTTCTTCCAAGAGAAACTTTATCGTTCTCTGAATGTTCCTATTACCCGACTTCAGGCTGATAATGGATTTAACATGGGACGATCATCCGAGATTTCCAGAGATGAAGTTAAGTTTCATAAGTTCATCTCTCGTCTCCGTAAGAAGTTCTCATATCTGTTTATTGATATGCTTCGTGTTCAGCTATTGTTAAAGGGTATCTGCACCGAAAGCGATTGGGAGATGATTAGAGAGAATATCGCTGTTGACTTTGCTGAAGACAACTACTTTACTGAACTCAAGGAATTTGAGATCATGCAGGAGCGATTGAATATGCTTGGTTCTATGGAACAATACATTGGTAAGTATTATTCCGAGAAATGGATTCGCCATAATATTCTTCGTCAGACCGACCAAGATATTGAGCATATCGATGCTGATATTAAGAAGGAAAAAGCAGCCGCTGAACCAGAAGCTGGTGGTGATAATAATATGGATGGTGTTGATGATCCAAGCGATGAGTTGCCTGAGCCTCCTACTGAATAAGTCAAAATATAATTTTATATAAATACAATTTAATAAATATACATCTATGAGTAAAACAAGACAATTAATCGATTCTATAATGAATGGTAATGGCGAATTAGCTAGAGAAGCTTTCTCTACTGCTATCACTGATAAAGTGAATACTGTTCTTGACATTAAGCGTGTTGCTATTACTGCTGACATCTATAACGAATCTGCAGAAGATGAACTCGATGAAGCCACCAAACCCGGAAGTAAGATCATTATTACTCAAGGCAATCACAAAGGTGAAACTGCTAGAATCGGTGAAATCAACTTGGGTTTACATAAAGATGACAAATCCTATGTAATCGATCTGCAAAATGGTAGTAATATTACACTTCGTCGTGGAGCTTTTAAACTCGTCGCTGCAGAGAAAATGCGTGAGGAAACAGAAGATGATCTCGACGAAGCACCAACACCTGGTAAGACTTTTGATATGAAAAAAGTTAATGCAGGTGCTATGAGCCAAGACGAATATAACAAGAAATATAAACTTGGTAAATATCGCCCTGCTGGTAGTAAGCTTGGCGGTCCAGGTGGACTTTATAATAATCTTGTTAAAAAAGCTTAATGAAATTAATTACAGAACATAATGACGTAAATATTCAATACGTCACCGAAAGCGTTGGAACTGAAAAGAATGTCTTCATCGAAGGCGTCTTCATGCAGGCTGAACGAGTGAATAAAAATCGCCGTATCTATCCACGTCAAGTTTTAAAAGAAGCTGTTCACAAATATGTGACAGAGCAAGTTATGTCTGGTCGTGCCGTTGGTGAACTTAATCACCCAGATGGTCCTAGTATTAACTTGGATAAAGTTTCGCATCGCATCACAGAACTTAAATGGACTGGTGATGACGTTGTTGGGAAGGCACTCATTCTGAACACACCGATGGGTAAAATTGTGAAAGGACTAATTGAAGGTGGTGTTCGTCTAGGTGTATCCAGTAGAGGTATGGGAACGGTTGAGTCACGCGGTGGTTCAACTTATGTCAAGAGTGATTTCTTACTGGCAACAGTTGATATTGTTCAAGACCCTTCTGCTCCTGCTGCTTTTGTTAATGGGATAATGGAATCGGTATCATGGATCTATGAGAATGGTATCTTTAAACCGAGCCAGATTGAAAATTATGTGACCGAAATTAAGAAGACACCTGCTTCTCGGATTGCCGAGGCTCAAGTAAGAATCTTTAACGATTTCCTCACCAATCTCTAAAAATAGAAAGTTAAACTACATGGAAAAACAAAACGAACTAGAAGACATCATTGAAGATGTTACCGTAGAACAACTTGCTGAAGAACTAGAGCTTGAACAGGAATCGTCTATCGTTTCCGAAGAACAAGCAGTGGATTCTGATGAAGTTGATTTGATCGAAGCAAAAAATGAAGAAGCTGAAGATGATGCCGACACCGATGAATCGGAAATGGGCGAATCGGATGACTCTGATGAAGATGATATGGAAGAAGGCGTTAGACCTCACGTCGATTCTGATGGAAAAGGAAACTTCAAAATTGTTGCAGCATCAGGCAAAGCCGTGAGATATTTCAATAAAGATGAATATGGCGCAAATGCTGAAAAAGTTGCTAAACTCGCATTAGATAAGAATATGGAAAAATACATGAAAGAAGATTCCGTTGAATTAGAAGAAGGCGTTGAGCAGATTGCGAATCGTGCTAAGAATCTGAAAAAAGGTGATAAGACCAATTTTGGTGTTGTTACAGATATCGGAACCGATAGTATTACATTCAAGTCTAAAGATACTCCAGTATCAAAGATCAAGTTCAATCAACGTAAAGTTGGTTCAAGTGACTTTGTTCTGGATAAACTTCAAAAGCTTTCTGAAGCTTTGGATCCAGTCGGAAAAGAAGATGACGACATCGATAACGATGGCAAAGTTGATGATTCCGATACATATCTGAAGAAGCGCAGAGATGCTGTTACAGCTGCTATGAAGAATGAGTCAGTCGAGCTTGAAGAAGATTTTAATGCAGCAGCAGAATCATTAAACACTAAATATAAGTTTCTGCGCAGACAAGCTGATGAAGCCGAAGAGAAGTACAAAAAGGCAAAAGAACGCAAACTTGATGACGATTCGCTTGAACCGTATTATACTGCAATGAGAAATTTTAATGATAAAGCAGATGATGCGTATGATGCATATAAGGCGGCCAAAGGGAAAGCAAAAAATGAGTCCGTTGATTACACTGAAGACCTCAGAGTGTTGACTGATTCGGAAGCTAATCTTACCGAAGCATTTAAAGAAAAGACAGCTATTCTTTTTGAAGCTGCACTTACTTCAAAGGTTCGTGAAGAAAAGCAACGTCTGGCTGAAGAATTTGAAACTAAACTTCAAGAACAAAGCGAACAACAACGCAATGATCTTGCTGAAAAGGTTGACAATTATCTGACTTATGTTGTCGAAGCATGGGTGGAAGACAATAAGGTTGCCCTTGAAAGCACCCTTCGCACTGAAGTTGCTGAGAACTTTATCTCTGCAATGAAGTCGGTATTTGTCGAACATTATATTGAAGTTCCAGAAAGTAAGAAAGACATCGTTTCCGATATGGAATCCGAAGTTGCTCGTCTCAAGGAATCACTTCAAGATAACCAGTCCGAAGTTCAATCTCTCAGCGAAAAAGTCGAAGTGCTTGTTCGTGAAAAGATTCTTGCTGAAGCTGCCGATTCACTTGCTGATACACAAGCTGCAAAACTTAACGATCTTGTCCAAGACATCGAATTCGTTTCAGAAGATACGTTCCGTAACAAAGTGGAAACCATCAAAGAAGCTTATTTCTCCAATAAAGATAATCTGAAGTCGCTTGAAGAATCGACTGAAGTTTATGATTCAACCGAAGTTATTATCGAAGGTGCAGATTCATCAGAATCTATCTCTCCGACAATGGCAAAATATTTAACCGCTGTGTCTAGTTTAGCGAGAGCTAAAGGTTAATTCAAAAATAGACATATCCCAAAACAAAACAACAACTAAAGAATAGCAATTATGTATAATTCAGAACAACTTGAAAAGAAGTGGTCCGCAATCCTTGAAGCCAAGGATGCTCCTGCTTTCAAAGACAACTATCGTAAAGCAATCACGGCTGTGATGCTTGAAAACCAAGAGAAGGCTCTCCAAGAAGAACGCGCTCAATCCGCTTTCCTTGGCGAATCCACTTCGACCTCCGCTGTGAGTAACTGGGATCCAGTTCTTATCGCTCTGGTTCGTCGTGCAATGCCTAACCTCATCGCTTATGATATTGCTTCGGTTCAGCCGATGAACATGCCTACTGGCCTGATCTTCGCAATGAAGTCCAACTATCAAAACTATGATACCACTGGTGCTAGCAAGGAAGCATTCATGAACACGATTGATACGGCTTTCTCGGGCCCTGTTTCGACTGTTGATGGCGAACTTCTGACTGGCAATGCTACCTCGGCAACGGGTGGTCTTGTTTCTCCAAATGGTTACACTGGCGATGGCTATGGCTTTGCTAACATGGGTTTCACCATCGATAAGCAAACTGTCACTGCTAAGACTCGTGCTCTGAAAGCCGAGTACACCATGGAACTTGCCCAAGACCTTAAGTCCGTTCACGGTCTTGATGCTGAAGGCGAACTTGCAAACATCCTGTCAACCGAAATCTTGGCTGAAATCAACCGTGAAATCATCAAGGCTGTCAATGATAAGGCTAAGCTTGGTGGTTATGTTAATCCAGTTTCAGTTCCTGAAGTTACGGATTCCGTTGCTGCTGGTACAGGTACATTCAATATCGACACTGATGCCGATGGCCGTTGGTTCCTTGAAAAGATCAAGGGTCTTCTGTTCCAACTTGAAGTCGAAGCTAACCGCATTGCCAAAGACACTCGTCGCGGTAAAGGTAACTACGTTCTTTGCTCCAGCAATGTTGCTTCTGCTCTTGCTGCTGCTGGTGTTCTCGCCTATGCTCCTGCATTGTCCACGAACCTCAATGTTGACGACACTGGTAATACCTTCGCTGGTATCCTCAATGGTCGCATGAAGGTCTTCGTTGACCCATATGCAACTGTTGACTATGCAACGGTTGGTTATCGTGGTACAAACAGCTATGACGCTGGTCTGTTCTATTGCCCTTACGTGCCACTCACAATGGTTCGTGCGGTCGATCCTAACAGCTTCCAACCGAAGATCGGCTTCAAGACCCGTTATGGTCTGGTTGCTAACCCGTTCGTTCAAGGTGCTGGTCTTGGTGGCGCAGGTACCACAGGTACCGATGCGAAGAACATCTACTTCCGTAAGATTGTTATCAGCAATATCGGCGGTGGCGCTGGTGGTGCTTATACCGTCGCTCCATAATCTGGATATAAACTGAGTTTTAATTAACTAAGTTTTGGGGACACTCCGTAAAAAGAGTGTCCCCTTTTTTCATAAATAACAACATGAGTAATTTAACATCAAATGTTAATCTGTTATCACCAATCGGTTTCAAATTAACCATCGAAGGTGATTTTTCAAACGCTGAGTATTTCGCTGTCACTGCAAATATTCCATCTGTTGCTTTGCCAGAATCACAAGCATCATTTAGGAATCGTAAAGGATATGTAACTGGTGATACTCTGTCTTATGATCCGTTAAACGTGAAGATCATGGTTGATGAAGATATGGTCAACTACAAGGAGATTTTCAACTGGATTAAGTTGAATACAGATGCCGTAAAATTACAATATGCGGATGTGATTCTTAATATAATGTCAAGTGATAGTAAACTAAATCGACAGATTAGATTTGTCAGAGCATTTCCAATCTCTATTACTGGTCTTGATTTTAATGTTCAATTAACTGATATTGAGTATCTGCAAGCAGAAGTTTCATTCAGATACGATTATTTTGAGTTCATTTGATAAGTGATTTTTTCAGTATAAATCAAGTTACACATGACACTTGATGATATACTAAAAAACTGGGCTGAAGATTCGGTTATTGACGATTTGAATCTTGATGAAACTTCGATGAAAAGTGCACGTCTGCATTCAAAGTATCTGGAGTTGTATAGTCTTGCAAAGCTTCAACTAAAGAAGCGTGAAATGCAACTGAATAATCTCCGTAAAGATAAATGGATGTATTATAATGGCAAGATGACTAAAGATGAGCTGGACGAAAGACAGTGGCCTTATGATCCATTTAACGGAATGGCCAAACCATTGAAGGGAGACATGGAAATGTTTTACTCTACTGATCCAGATATAAGTAAACTAACAGTGCAGATTGACTATCAAAAGACTTTAGTTGAAGCATTGCATGATATTATGGATAATATTAAATGGAGACACAGCAATATTAAGAATATACTCGATTGGAAGAAGTTCACAGCTGGAATGTAATATGATAACAGTAAAAAAGAAAGATGAAACTAGCATCAGAATTCACTCTGATGATTCTGGAACATTAATGGAGATTAGTGAATTCTTTACTTTTTACACTGAAGGGTATCGCTATATGCCTGCATTTAAGAACAAGACCTGGGACGGCAAGGTTAGACTTTTTGATCGTAGGGCTAATACGTTACCATATGGATTACTAGCTAATCTTGCAGACTTTGCTAAAAGTCGTGGTTATTCTTTGAACTTGGATAAAGATGTTCTTCCGCAAAATGTTGCTTCTGCTGAAGATATTACCAAGTTCATTGATTCTCTTGTTATTACTGACAATAAGAATGGTTTGATTAGACCTAGAGACTACCAGTATGAAGCTGTAATTCATGCCATTAGAAAAGAAAGAGCATTATTGATTTCACCGACTGGCTCTGGAAAGTCTTTAATCATCTACATTCTCATTCGTTGGTTCCTATCGAATAACGAAGATCCTAGAAAGAAAGTTCTGGTTGTGGTTCCAACGACATCTCTGGTATCTCAGCTTCATAAAGACTTTGAGGATTACACTCAACAAGATAGATGGTTTGATGCAACTAATGCTGTCCATGAAATCTACTCTGGAAAAGAGAAGTTCAATATCGATGCTCCAATTATTGTAACTACATGGCAATCTGCGATTAATCTTCCAAAGTCTTGGTTCTTACAGTTCGGTATGGTTATCGGTGACGAAGCTCATTTATTTAAAGCTAAGTCATTAACCACGATTATGTCAGCTATCACTAATGCTCCGTTACGAATTGGAACTACTGGCACACTAGATAACACTCAGGTTCACGAATTAGTCTTGACTGGAAGCTTTGGTCCAGTTCATCGTGTTACAACTACAAAAGCACTAATCGATTCAAACACGTTAGCTGATCTTAAAATCAAATGTATTGTTCTGAAGTATGAAGATGAATTCAGAAAGATCGGTTCCAAGATGGAATACAAGGATGAGATTGATTTCCTAGTGAGTTGTTCTGCTCGAAATAACTTTATTGCTAATTTAACAGTTGGTTTAAAAGGTAACTCTCTGGTTCTATTCAATCTTGTTCAAAAGCATGGTAAACCACTATATGAGCTGATCAAGGCAAAGGCTGGTGTGGATACTAAGCGAAAGATCTTCTTTGTATCTGGAAGCACTGATGTTGATGATCGTGAAAGAATCAGAGCATTAGTTGAAAAAGAAACCGATGCGATTATTGTTGCGTCTAGCGGTACATTCTCTACTGGAATCAACATCAAAAACATTCATAATATTGTCTTCGCTGCGCCTACTAAATCTCAAGTAAGGGTTCTCCAGTCTATTGGTCGTGGTCTTAGAAAGTCCGATAATGATGAGACAACTGTGGTTATAGATATTTCTGATAACCTTTCATGGAAGTCAAAGAAAAATCACACTATGAAACATGCCATAGAAAGAGTGAATATCTATGCTAAGGAAAGTTTCAATTACAAACTTTATGAAATCCCGTTAATATGCTAAATCAACTGATCGAACAATTAGATAAGCTTCAGATTAGAGTCTACACTCTGGAAGATGGTTCACAGATTATAGGTGAACTACTTCAAGTTCATCCGAACTCTATTGAACTCAAAGGGGTTTATAATATCCTTCAGGGAGATATTGATGAAGAATCGGAATTAGAAATTGCTTTGATTCCGGTGGTTCCGTATTCGTCTGATGAGATTTCCATTATATATACTAATAAGGTTCTCATCGACTCTACTGCTCCACTAGAACTTAAAAAACATTATTATGATGCCATACTAATGGAGACTATTGATTCATTAGATGGATTCGATGTAGATGAGAATACTGATCCTAGATGGAATAATAAGCATTGGAATATCTAGGATTGTTTACATCCCGAAGGGGAATAGTTACCACTATATTCATCCTTGGTCGGATGACCTTCGGAACTTGATCTTCTTAATTACAAGTTAACTGCTAGATCTAATGGAGTAACAATGTTATTATAACATATTTGTAGGATATGTCAAGAAAATAATGCAATCATATGCACTTTTATTGTTTTCTGGTGGAATCACTATGTCATTATAAAGGGTTATTTTGGTATGTCAAGAAAATAAGTTCGTCGATATGAAAAATAATTCTTGACATATATTGGTTTATATGCTATATTACATTCATGAGTGTCACAGCTAAGAAGAAGTCCGTTCATTATGTCAACAATAAGCTGTTCTCTTCAGCTGTGGTTGATTATGTTACCGAAGTAAATGAGAAGAAAGAATCAGATGCAATCTGGATTCAGAACCATAAGATTCCAGATTATATCGGTGAATGCTTTATGAAGATCGCAGAAGGTCTTTCACACAAGTACAACTTCGTGAACTACACTTACCGCGATGAGATGGTTATGGATGCTGTGGAAAACTGCGTTAAGGCCATTACCAATTACAATGTCGATAAGACAACCCGAACTGGTCTTCCGAATGCTTTCGGTTACTTCACTCAGATTTCATATTTCGCATTTCTCCGTCGCATCGCTAAGGAAAAGAAACAGCAGGATATTAAAGAACTCTATGCTGAACACGCTGGTATCTCCGCATTCGCTGATTTCGGTGACGATGTGAACCACGCTGGTGATGGAATGGTTGAACGTATCCGATCCAAGAATGATAACTTCTTTAAGGGTTCCGATGATGTTAGTGACCAATCGGTTGCGAACAAGAGACAGTTTGGAAAGCCAAGAAAGAAGATCGATATTCCAGAGAATGGTGAATTTGAAGAACTTCAGTTATCGAAGGAAGAGCTGTCAATTCTGGAATCATTCCTTAGTTAATGAAAATAGCTATCATCAATGACACTCATGCTGGTGTCAAAAACGGAAGTGATGTCTTTATCGATTACCAAGAGAGGTTCTATTCTGAACAATTCTTCCCTTATTGCATAGAGAATGGAATCAAAGAAATCATTCATTTGGGTGATTATTTTGACCATCGAAAGCAGCTGAACATCAAGGTTATCAATCGTAATCGTGAGATGTTCTTGGATAAACTTCAAGAGTATGGAATGACTATGACGATCATTCCAGGTAATCATGATTGCTATTGGAAGAACACGAACGATCTTTGTTCGCTGACTGAATACCTTTCATACTACAAAGAGAATGTAAAGATTCTAATGAAGCCGACTGTCGTTAATTATGATGGTCTTGATATTGGATTCCTTCCATGGATTGCTGCTGACAATTACGTTGAAAGTGTTGACTTCATTAACACTGCTAAAGCATCGATTATCTGCTGTCACCTAGAACTGATGGGATTTGAGATGATGAAAGGAGCACCAGTGACAAGTCATGGAATGTGTCCAACATTATTCTCTCGATATGAGATGGTTCTCTGTGGTCATTTCCATACTAAAAGTTCAAAGGGAAATATCCATTATCTCGGGTCGCAGTATGAAATGACATGGGCTGATTCAAATGATCCAAAGTATTTTCACGTTCTGGATACTTCCACCAGAGAATTGACTCCAGTTAGGAATCCACTTTGCATATTCAATAAGTTGATTTACAGTGATTCGGATATTGATAACCCGATAGAAGCTGTGGCTGAACTTGATCTTTCATTCATGAAGGGAACCTTTGCGAAGGTCGTTGTTCACAGTAAAAAGGATCCAATCGCATTTGACAAATACATCGATAAACTTCAAGATGCTGAACCATTCGAGATTAAGATTATTGAATCATTTACCGAGTATGCTGCCGAATCTATCTCAGACGATAATGTTTCATTAGAAGATACTGGGACACTTCTGAATAGTTACGTTGATTTGGTAGAGACTGAGTTGGACAAGGATAAGATCAAGGAGATTTTACAAGGGCTATATATAGAAGCTCAGGTTACAGACGCATTATGATTATATTCCATTCGGTTGAATTTCGCAATTTTCTAAGTTCTGGTGATAATGCAATTAAGATCGATCTCAATCCAGGAGCATCTACATTAATCGTAGGAACCAACGGTGCTGGTAAATCAACTATTCTGGATGCTCTTGCATTCTCACTCTTTGGTAAACCTCACCGTAGCATAACGAAGCCACAACTGGTTAATAGTATTAACGGCAAGCATTGCGTGGTTACATGTGAGCTTACTGTTGGTAATGTTCACTATAAGATTGTTCGTGGTATTAAGCCAAACATCTTTGAGATATGGCAGAATGGCATTCTATTGAACCAAGAATCTCATTCTAGGGATTACCAGAAACTTCTGGAGACAAACATCCTTAAACTGAACCACAAGTCATTCCATCAGGTTGTTGTTATTGGAAGCAGAAGCTTCACTCCTTTCATGCAGTTAAGCACGAATCATCGGAGAGAAGTCATTGAGGATCTTCTGGACATCGGGGTTTTCACCAAGATGAATTCAGCTCTAAAGGAACGTAATGCTAAACTGAAAGACTCGATTAAGGATACGGAGAATCAGCTAGTTACTATCAAAGATAAGATCATTCTTCATAGCAAGCATATCGAATCTCTGAAACAGATGGACTCTGATAACATCGCTAAGTTCAACGAGGAGATTGCGACATTGTCGGCTAACGTGGAAGAACTTCAGAATGCGAATATTGATATTGGTGACAAATATAGTGCTAATTTAAAGAGGTCGGAAGAAGCATTTAAGAAAGCTCAGAATGTCTGCACTTCTCTGAATTCATTCGAGAAACAGATCAAAGATAACATTTCAAAGATCGTCACCGAAGCTAAGTTCTATGAGAATCATGATGAATGCCCTAAGTGTAATCAGTCGATTGAATCTCATGTTAAAGATGGAAAACTAGGCGAATGTCGTGACAAAGCAATCGAACTTCAAAATGGATATGATCTTCTGAAGTCAAAGCTGGAGAAAGCCAATGAAGATTTCAGAGATGCTCAAGCTGTCTGCAAATCTCTCGATGACTTGAATTCGACCTTTAAGGCGAACCTTGCCGTCATTAAGAAGTTCACGGAAAGAATCTCAAACCTTAATGCTCACGTTCAGAAGTCGGTAAATCAAAGTGACACTACCGAAGCCATTGAGGATCTGGAAAAGCTTCGCCAGAATAAGGAAACTTTGGGTGATCTTAAATCATCTCAAGTAGAGGAAAGAACATATAATGAAGCCATCGGTGAGCTGTTGAAGGACACTGGTATTAAGACCAAGGTTATCAAACAGTATCTACCAGTGATGAACAAGCTGATCAATAACTATCTTCAAGTTCTCGATTTCTTTGTTTGCTTTGAGTTAGATGAAAGCTTTAATGAGAAGATCAGAAGTCGCCATCGAGATGAATTCAGTTACTTCTCTTTCAGTGAAGGAGAAAGAAGTAGGATCGATCTGAGTCTATTGTTCGCATGGAGACAGATTGCCAAGATGAAGAACAGCGCAAATACAAATCTACTTATTCTGGATGAGACTTTTGACGCTGCCTTAGACTCAGATGGACTGGATAACCTACTGAAGATCCTAGACACCTTGGACTCATCAACAAACGTGTTCGTTATCTCACATAAGCAAGATCTTTTAGAAGGGAAGTTTGAGAGAAAGCTGGAATTTGAGAAGCATAAGAACTTCTCTAGGGTCGTTGAATCGTCCCAAGTGTTTGATTTTGAATGAACAAAAATAGTCAAAAATAATTCTCGACATTCTCGGATTTTGAGCTAAGTTGTTCTCATAGCTAACTGCTACTACATTATGAAAAACAAATTGACTGTCGCCCAACAAACTGAAGCATCGACCATCACCGGAGCCTTTGGTGAAATCAAAATCAACCCAGCTTATGTTAAGACATACACGACCAAAGAAAAGGTCGTTGCTCGATTGAAAGACCTCGGCATTCTTGACGCTGGTGTTTGGCACATGGTGATCCCAACGCAGTGCGGTCGTTGGACAGCAGTCCTTTTCGGAACTCAAGTGATCCGAGATTTTGGTATGAATACAGGATTCAAAATCGTTGCTTGCGGTTAATCCAAAAGTCCTGAGCAAGACTGAAACTGCTCATCTTTCAAACCACTACTACATTATGAAAAAACTTCCAGAACAAGTTAATATCGATCTTATGGGCAAACACGGATTTGAAGCAGTCCATTGGTTTTTCAAGACCGACGCTGTCCAATATGGAGTTGCTCTAAAAGATGGTGGTGTTTGGAATTTAACTTATTCACATGCTCGCAATCGCCTGAAAGGAACTCAAGGTTTTCCACAAATCACAGGTTCACCTACTCCAGGTCTTAAAGCAAAGCTGAATGAAGCTAAGGAATGGGTCATTGAAAATTTCTGAAAATAATTCTTTACAAACTTTGAATTTCTGATAACTTGTCTAAGTAATCGACTGCAACTACATTATGAAAGCAAACTTTAATCACCAATCACTACTTGCCAAACTTCTGGCTAAGGAGAATATCACTGTTCACTCGGGTAATTACCACACGGCGTTTTTCGATGTTAAGAACCGCCTGCTAGGTCTTCCAACATGGAATATCGATAACAAGCAAGTTTCCGATTTGTTAGTCGGTCATGAAGTCAGCCACGCTCTTCATACACCATTAACTGGTCTGGATGATTTCAGAAAGTGTCTCCCAACTTGTCCCTTCGATGTTTTCAATATCGTGGAAGATATTAGAATTGAACGATTGATCCAAGACCAATATCCAGGTCTCATTTCTTCCTTCGTTAGCGGATACCGTTACTTCATTGAAAATGATTTTTTTAAGATCAAGGGCAAGGATGTATCCAAGATGCCTTTCATCGACCGTCTGAATCTTCGCGGTAAGATTGGAATGTTAATGTCGATTCCTCTATCGATAGCTGAAGAAACTATTTATCGGAAATGTTTGAAGGCAGATACTATTAGCGATGTTATCGACATCTGCAATGAAATTTACACACTGGAGAAAGACAATCTCTCCAAAGAAAACCAATCTCCAGAAGATAAGCAGTCTGAAGACACACTGACTGTTCCAGATTTTGACAATCAAGATCAAGTGGTTTCAATTTCAAATCCTCCAACAGGTGATACAGGTAAAAGTGATTCTGAAAATAATGGAGATGAAACCGATGAGTCTGGATCCGAAACAGAGAATGGTGAATCAGAAACTCAATCGAATGATCCAGAAGGAACTCCCACGGAAGGATCTGGTGGTAGTACCTCTGGATTTGCAGATGTGAATGAAAGACTGAAATCAAAGACACTTTCCGATCTTGACAAAGAATTGAACAAGATTCAATCCGATGCAACCATTGAAAAGCAGATTGTAACTCCATTCAAGGAACATATGATGCGCCAAGTCACACCAGTTGATGAGGTAATGCAATCACGGATCGGTCATAGAAATTATTCAAACTTCAATCGCATTGAAGTAACCGAAGATTGGTTGAAATTCAAAGCATCTACCAAAAAGTCTGTCGGTATTCTCGTTAAGGAATTTGAGCGCCGTAAAGCTGCTTTTCAATACTCCCGCGCTCGACAGAATACAACTGGTTCTATCGATGTGAACCGACTTCATTCATACAAATATGAAGATCAGATTTTCAAAAGCGTGATGCAACTCGCTGACGCAAAAAGCCACGGGATGATGTTCTTCATCGACTATTCCAGCTCAATGTACCGAGACATTCCAAATGTGATTAACCACACTTTGAATCTTTGCTTCTTCTGTAAAGCAGTTGGTATCCCCTTTGAAGTTTATGGTTTTACCAATTGTTATCCAAAAGCTGATGATGAATATTCCAAGATCAATTCAAACCAAATCTCTTTCCGATATACTGGAGTATTTGAGCTGTTGAACTCTTCTATGAAGAAAGACAAATATGATCTGGCATGCCGCCAACTACGTGCCCAAGCTTTTCTACTTGATGATTCACTTAACCAGCACGATGCGGGTGTCTTTAGTTCGTATGAGATGATGTGTGGCACTCCACTCTATGAAACCATTATCATTGCTCATGAGCTAGTGAATCAATTCAAGATGAAGCACAAGATTCAAAAGATGAATGTTATCTTCTTAACCGATGGTGACGGCGCTTCGCTTGGTTTTGGTAACAATCAAGAGACTGAAAAGTATGTAAAGAAAGGTACTCAATACAGCGATAAGTACATCATGAAATTAAATGGTCGGACGGTACATCTTTCCCGTTCTCCACAAGTTTGCTATGCAGCCCTTATTAAGAACTTGAAGATCACGTGTGGTGCCACGGTAATCGGTTTCTTCATTACTTCATCTAAAAACGGAATGCAAAACTCTGCGATCAATTCTCTCCGTTACAATAAAGGAATCAATAATGTATCTGGATGGACCGAAGCAGCTGAAAAGATCAAAAAGCTGATGGTAAAATATAAGAAAGACAAATGCTTATTGATTGAAGATGGTTTCAACTTTGATCAATATATTACCTTTAACGCCCGCGGTGATTTCAACATTGAAGATGAGAATGAAGACTTTGATCCAGATTTCGATATGAATGGCAAGTTCAGTTCTGCCGCAGCCCAGAACAAGTTAGCTAAAGCCTTCACAAAGCACACTTCAGACAAGCGCACAAGTCGAATCGTTATGAACAAATTCGCTGAACTTGTTTCTTGAAATAATTGAAAATAATTCTCGACATTCTCGGATTTTGAGTTAATCTGATTTCATAGTTCAAACCACTACTTCAATGTACAACCTCATTACCCACTCAGTCTATACCGAAACCTATGATACCGAAGGTCAGCTTCGCCAAGCACTCGCTGAAGGTGCCAAGTTCGCCATTGAGTTTGCCGATAACAAGTTGGCGAATGCAGGTATCATCTACCTGACGGATACCATCGAAAATGCCCGATTGATCTTTAAAAAGTATCGGGACTTTTACAGCATGGCTGATGTGCGTGAATACCAAGATCAAGATCTGAATGGTTACAAGTCGTTGTTCAGCGGCTGGCTTTAATATCAACTGTCCTAAGCACGATATAAAACTGCTTATTTTTGAATAAAAGTTCTTGACATATCCTAAAAAATTTAGTACATTCTCCTTACCACAATATATTATGAAATCCGAAATTGCAAATACAATCGCCGATCTTCGCCAATACTCCGAAGACATGATCATCGATGAGCCTACAATCTTCGCTGCTGGATGGCGCAATGGCATGACTCACTCTTCTATTAAGGAAGCATTCATTCAACCCCAATTTGAAGTCCGCAAGGGAGTCTATAAGGTTGGTGCAACTTGTCTGAATGAAGTGACTCCAGTCACAAAGCAAGATGCACTCTATGAGAATAATGAAACTACACTAATGATGGCAATTCCACAAACTAAAGTCGAATCAACTAAAGTCAACCTGATCTCATCTTCCGTAAATGAAGATGTTTATATCCCAGAGGTTGACCGCACATTTGTCCAATGGGGTGAATATGCGACAGTAAAGAAAATTATTGATTCCAATATGTTCTTCCCGCTATATATTAGCGGCATGAGCGGTAACGGTAAGACCATGATGGTTGAACAAGCTTGCGCCAAAGCCAAGCGTGAATATATCCGAGTTCAGATTTCACCAGAGACAGATGAAGATGATCTCATCGGCGGATTCCGACTTGTTAATGGCGAAACCATTTTCCACAAAGGTCCAGTAATCAAAGCGATGGAACGTGGTTGCATTCTCCTCATCGATGAGCTTGATCGTGGTTCAAATAAAATCATGTGTCTTCAAGGAGTCCTTGAGGGCAAGCCAGTCCTAATCAAGAAGATCGGTGAGGTAATTCGACCAGCAGCAGGATTCAATGTAATCGCCACTGCAAACACCAAGGGACGTGGTTCTGAAGATGGTCGATATTCAGCAGCGAACATTATCGATGAAGCCTTTATCGAACGGTTTGTGGCTACCATTGATCAACCCTATCCGGGTAACACTATCGAACATAAGATCATCGCCAAACACATGGAAGCATTCGATGTCGATGATTCAGAATTCTGCGACAAGCTCATTGCCTGGTCTCAGGTTATTCGTAAAACGTATGAAAGCGATGGTGTGGATGAAGTTGTCTCAACTCGCCGTCTGTGCCATATCGTCAAGGCTCACTCCATCTTTAATGACCGTATGAAATCGATCATGATGTGCATCTCTCGATTCGATGATGAAACTCGGTCCGCCTTCATCGATCTTTACACTAAGATTGACGCTGAACCAAAGCCAGTAGAACTTACGGTTGAAGATACATCCAAAGTAGATTACGCCCCGTATTAATTGCAAACACTCTGGTGAAAGGGATCACACCGTTAATTTGATCCCGACTATATAACATAACACACAAACATATGACCAAGAAACTGACACAAAAACTGACATCGCTCCTCAAGTCCAACACCCAAAATGAAGCAGTGCTTACGTTCCTTAGCGGACAGAATACGCTGACTTCCTCTGGTGCCCGTCAAGCCGGTATTGCTGATCCACGACGAGTGATCAACTATCTCCGTGCAGCTGGTTTTGGTATTGAAGCTAATCAAGTTGTTACCCGCGAAGGCAATCGTTTGACCCAATATCAACTCGCAGTTAAACACCCTGCTCCAGTTGAAGTTGCAGCCGCTCCAAAAGCAAAGCGTACCGCTAAGAAGCAAGGCTAATAAAAACATAGGGAGGGACGTTGTAAATTGAGCTGCGTCCCTCCCTTTTCTATTATGAAGAAACTTGCCTCTGGAGTCAAATACGATGGTGAAAAACCAGATTACAGCCTGATACCACCATTTGCTCTTGATGAGATTGCAAAGGTTTTAACATGCGGTAAAAACAAGTATGCCAGAGATAACTGGAGACACGTTGAAAACGGA